>Ga0213840_1000099_pt1 | contig 241309 bp, 236 predicted proteins | sample SWPATP22_FD_160132 | JGI IMG/M metagenome (GOLD analysis project Ga0213840, IMG submission 160132) | Coastal seawater microbial communities from Marineland, Florida, United States - SWPA TP2 #2 | ecosystem: Environmental > Aquatic > Marine > Coastal | place: USA: Florida | collected 2016-08-14 | reverse complement strand
GATGGTGGCGCTGCTGGCGGTGGGCGGCCTCGGCGGCTGGATCGGGCGCGGCGCGCTGGCGCCCGCGGCCCCCGGCAGCGATCTCGCCCAGGCCGCGCTGAAGGCCTACGACACCTATGTGGTCGAAGTGGTGCACCCGGTCGAAGTGCCCGCCAGCCAGCGCGATCACCTGGAAAGCTGGATCTCCAAGCGCGTCGGCACAAAGCTGGTCCCGCCCGATCTGGCGGCCTCGGGCTTCGCCCTGATGGGCGGCCGGGTGCTGCCGTCGGAGGACGGCGTCGCCGGGCTGTTCATGTATGAAAACGACGCCGGCGCGCGCCTCACGCTCTACATCGCGCCGCAGGCGGGCGGCGGCGACAGCGCCTTCCGCTATGCCGGCGAGGGGGCGACCCAGGGCCTCTACTGGCAGGACGGCCCGCTCGGCTACGCCGTGGTGGGCCAGATGCCGCGCGACCGGCTGCGGACGCTGGCGGAAGAGGCATACGACCAGTTGCTGTGACGGCAAGGGTCCAAAACCCGAGCCGCGCAAGCGCCGGACCGTGGGCTGGCGCTCGCGCCCTCTGATCGGCGCGCTTTATGGCAGACAAATCCGGACGATTTCTGATCGACGCGCCGACGTCGACACAGCGCCAGACCGCGGGGACGGTCCGGCGCTTGCGCGGCGGCCTGCGGCCTTGATTCCGCGCGAGTGGAACTTGAACCTAAAGAAAACTCTGCGGGTCGATATCCACGCTCAGCCGCTGATCGCCCTTCAGCCGCAGCGGCACCAGCCAGCGGGCGATCGCGGCCTGCAACGGCGCGCCCTTGGCCGCCTTGACCAGAAGCCGCACCCGGTGCCGCCCGCGAATGCGCGCAATCGGCGCGGGCGCCGGGCCGAACACCTGCGCCCCGATCTCGTGCAGCGGGCCCGCGTTGCGCGCCAGCGCATTGCCCAGATCGAACACCGCGCCCGCGTCCGTGCCCGACAGGATGATCCCCGCCATGCGGCCATAGGGCGGCACGCCCGCCGCCTGCCGCTCCGCCGCCTCGGCGCGCCAGAACGCCTCCTCGTCACCCGCCAGAATTGCCCGGATCACCGGGTGCTCCGGCTGGAAGGTCTGCAACAGCGCCAGCCCCGGCTTCTCCGCCCGCCCGGCGCGCCCGGCCACCTGCCGCATCAGCTGGAACGTCCGCTCCGCCGCCCGCAGGTCCGATCCCTGCAGCCCCAGATCGGCGTCGATCACCCCCACCAGCGTCAGCTTGGGAAAGTTGTGCCCCTTGGCCACCAGCTGCGTGCCGATGATGATATCCGCCCCGCCGCGGCCGATCTCCTCGATCTTCTCCTTCAGCGCCCGCGCGGTGCCAAACAGATCCGAACTAAGCACCGCAATCCGCGCCTCGGGGAACAGCGCCGCGGTCTCCTCCGCCAGCCGCTCGATCCCCGGGCCCACCGGCGCCAGCTTGCCCTCTACCCCGCAGGACGGGCAGGCCTCCGGCATCGGCTTGGTCTCGCCGCACTGGTGGCAGACCAGCCGCTTGAGAAACCGGTGCTCCACCATCCGCGCGTCGCAGTGATCGCAGGCGATCTGGTGACCGCAGGCCCGGCAGATCGTCACCGGCGCATATCCCCGCCGGTTGAGGAACAGCAGCGCCTGTTCGCCGGCCTCCATCCGCGCCTCGACCGCCCGCCGCAGGGTGGGAGAAATCCAGGTGGAGGTCTGCAGCTTTTCCACCCGCATATCGATCGCCCGCATCTCCGGCAGCACCGCATCTCCGAAGCGGGAGGTCAGGTCGAGCCGGTCGTATTTCCCGGCCTCCGCATTGGCCCAGCTCTCCAGTGACGGCGTGGCGCTCGCCAGCACCACCCGGGCGTCGGCCATCGCCGCCCGCAGCACCGCCATGTCGCGGGCGTTGTAGAGCACCCCGTCCTCCTGCTTGTAGGAGGTGTCGTGCTCCTCATCGACGATGATCAGCCCCAGATCGCGGAACGGCAGGAACAGCGCCGAGCGCGCGCCGACCACCAGTTGTGCGCCGCCCTGCCCCACCATACGCCAGATCCGCCGCCGCTCGGTCATCGTGGCGCCGGAATGCCACTCGGCGGGCATGGCACCGAACCGCGCCTCCACCCGGGTCAGAAACTCCGCCGTCAGCGCGATCTCCGGCAGCAGAACCAGCGCCTGCCGCCCCATGCGGAGGCATTCCGCCACCGCCTCCAGATAGACCTCGGTCTTGCCCGAGCCGGTCACCCCCTTCAGCAGCGTGGTGCCATAGGTGCCGCTCCTCAGATGGGCGCGCAGCCGCTCCGCCGCCGCCGCCTGATCCTCGGTCAGCGCCTTGCCCGGCCGCTCCGGGTCCAGCGTCGGAAACGGAAGGTCGCGCGGGCTGTCCTCCTCGCGCACCGCGCCCAGCTTGACCAGCCCCTTGACCACCGAGGTCGTCACGCCGGCCATCTCGGCCAGCTCCTTCAGCGTGAAGGCCAGCCCGCCATACGCCTCCAGCACCTCCAGCACCCGGCGGCGGGCGTCGGTCATCCGCTCCGGCGTGCCGCTGCCCCGGCGATAGATCTTGCGCATCGACGGCGGATCGCCCAGCCCCGGCGCCCGCATCGCCAGCCGCAGCATCGCCGGCATCGGCGTCAGCGTGTAATCGGCCGCCTTGGCGAGAAAGGCGCGCATCTCCTCGCGCATCGGCGCCACATCCAGAACCCTGATGACCGAGCGGATCTTGGAGCGGTCGAAATCCCCCTGCCCCGGCCCCCAGACCACACCCAGCACCTTGCGCGGCCCCAGCGGCACCTCGACGAAATCGCCTAATCCACAGCCGCCCTCCGGCGCGCGGTAATCCAGCGTCCGGTCCAGCGGCTGGGTGGTCTGCACCGCCACCAGATCGCCCTGGTCGAACATCGCCGGTTCGTCGTGATCGCGCCGTTCCGCCATTGCGTCCTTCGCTGTCCTGCCGGTTCCCGCAGGGGGTTCCCGCCCTTCCCTTCCTGAGGTAAAGGCAAGCCCAAGCAAGGCCAACCCCATCAAAGGATGCCCCAATGAAATTCTTCGTAGACACCGCCGAGGTCGACGCCATCGCAGACCTGAACGATCTGGGCATGGTCGACGGCGTCACCACCAACCCCTCGCTGATCATGAAATCGGGGCGCGACATCCTCGAAGTCACCAAAGAGATCTGCGACATGATCGACGGCCCGGTCAGCGCCGAGGTGGTCGCCATGGAAGCCGACGCCATGATCTCCGAAGGCCGCAAACTGGCCGAGATCGCCGACAACATCACCATCAAGGTGCCGCTCACCTGGGACGGGCTCAAGGCCTGCAAGGTGCTCTCGGGCGAGGGCCGCATGGTCAACGTGACGCTCTGCTTCTCGGCCAACCAGGCGCTGCTGGCGGCCAAGGCGGGGGCGACCTTCATCTCGCCCTTCATCGGCCGGCTCGACGATATCAACCTCGACGGGATGGAGCTGATCGCCGATATCCGCACCATCTACGACAACTACGGCTTCGACACCCAGATCCTCGCCGCCTCGATCCGCACGGTGAACCATATCACCGACGCGGCCCGCATCGGCGCCGACGTGATCACCGCGCCGCCCGCCGTGATCAAGGCGATGGCGAACCACCCGCTCACCGACAAGGGCCTCGACGCCTTCATGAAGGACTGGGCCAAGACCGGTCAGAAAATCCTCTGACCCAGACCCGCAGCACCGACGCGCGCACCCTCACGCCGGGATCGCGCGTCGGCTCCGACGGCGCGGGGCGCTCCGCGCGAACCCGCTTGCGCATAATTTTCGCGGGCAAATTGCGAAACTCGTGATATAAACACGCCCAAACCCGAAAGAGGCGGACATGAGCAGCAGCCCGAACCTGGAAGAAGACCTGCGCGCGGCGATCATCGCCAAGCCCGACGCGGTTCTCGAAGACCGCGATGTGATGCACGCGCTGATCGCGGCCAACGAACGCTCGATGGGCGGCAATATCGTCGATCTGCGCGGCATCGCGATGGAACGGCTGGAGGCCCGGCTCGACCGGCTGGAGGACACCCACCGCAGCGTCATCGCCGCCGCCTACGAGAACCTCGCCGGCACCAACCAGGTACACCGCGCCATCCTGCGCATGCTCGACCCGACCGAGTTCGAGGTGTTCCTGCGCGACTTGGGCGGCGAAGTGGCCGAGATCCTGCGCGTCGATGCGATCCGGCTGGTGCTGGAAACCGCGCAGAGCGGCGAGGATCCGGCGATCCGCCGCCTCGACGGCGTGCTGGCGCTGGCCGAACCGGGCTTCGTCGACGATTTCATCAGCCAGGGCCGCAGCGGCCCGCCGCGCCAGGTGACACTGCGCCAGTTGCAGAAAGGCTCGGAGCGGATCTACGGCAGCTCCGCCGGCTACATCCGGTCGGAGGCCTGTTTGCGGCTCGATTTCGGCGACGGCCGGCTGCCCGGCCTGCTGGTGATGGGCGCCGAGGACCCGCATCAGTTCACGCCCCAGCACGGCACCGACCTGCTGGCATTCTTCGCGGGCGTATTCGAACGCACGATGCGCCACTGGCTGAAGTGAGCCGGCGATGAGCCTGGAAATCTCCGCCGCCTGCCGCGATGCGCTGCAGGGCTGGCTGGAGCGGCAGGGCGCGCTGGCCGATGCCTCCGACAACACCCTGACCGCCTATCGCACCGACGTGGCGGGGTTCCTCGCCTTCATGGCCGAACACCGCGGCGGCCCGCAGGGGCTGGCGGCGCTGGAGCGGATCACCGTGACCGAGATGCGCGCCTGGATGGCGCAGGCGCGCGGCACCGGCATCTCCGCCCGCACGCTGGCGCGCAAGCTCTCGGCGGTCAAAAGCTTCTATCGCTGGCTGGCCGAGCGCGAGGGGTTCGACGCCACCGCCGTGCTCGCCGCGAGATCGCCGAAGTTCCAGAAGAAACTGCCGCGCCCGCTGGCCCCCGACGCCGCCCGCGCGGTGATCGACACGGTGGAGCTGCAGTCGCAGACGCCATGGGTCGCCGCCCGCGACGTGGCCGTGGTCACCCTGCTCTACGGCTGCGGCTTGCGGATCTCCGAGGCGCTCGGCCTCAAGGGGCGCGACGCGCCGCTGGGCACCAGCCTGCGCATCCTCGGCAAGGGCGGCAAGGAGCGGGTGGTGCCGGTCCTGCCCGCCGCCCGCGACGCGGTGGATGCCTACCTGCGGCTCTGCCCGCATCCGAATGAGCCCGACGCGCCGCTCTTTCGCGGTGTGCGCGGCGGCGCGCTGCACCCGCGCATGATCCAGGGCGCGATGGCACAGGTGCGCATGCAACTGGGCCTGCCCGCCTCCGCCACCCCGCACGCCCTGCGCCACAGCTTCGCCACCCACCTGCTGGAGGCGGGCGGCGACCTGCGCGCGATCCAGGAGCTGCTGGGCCACGCCTCGCTCTCCACCACCCAGGCCTACACGGCCGTCGATACCGCCCGGCTGATGGAGGTCTACGCCCGCAGCCACCCCAAGGCCTGAGCGGTCGGGCCCGGCGCCCGCAACATTTGCGATTTGCCGCGAATTGCGCCATGACGAACCGATGACACCCCAATTGCGCGCCCTCACCGTCCACCTGTTCACCGCCACCGGCGCGGTCTTTGCCATGCTGGCGATGCTGGCCGCGGTCGAGGGCAAATGGAGCCTGATGTTCGTCTGGCTGGTGGTCGCCTTCTTCGTCGACGGTATCGACGGGCCGATGGCGCGGCGCTACCACGTCAAGACCTACGCGCCGGAGTTCGACGGCGTGCTGCTCGACCTGATCATCGACTATCTCACCTATGTCTTCATCCCGGCCTTCGCACTGTTTCAGTCGGGGCTGATGGACGGCTGGACTGGCTGGGTGGCGATCTTCGTCATCACCTTCGCCAGCGCCATGTATTTCGCCGACACAAGGATGAAGACCGAGGACAATTCCTTCAAAGGCTTCCCCGGCTGCTGGAACATGGCGGTGCTGGTGTTCTTCGCGCTGGAGCCGAATTTCTGGATCATCCTCGGCTTCGTGACCGCGCTGGCGGTGGCGATGTTCCTGCCGCTGAAATTCGTCCACCCGGTGCGCACCGAACGCTGGCGCGCGCTGACCCTGCCGATGGCGATCGCCTGGACGTTTTTCGCCGGCTGGGCCGCCTGGGTCGATTTCCACCCCGAAAGCTGGGCCCACTGGGGGCTGGTGGTGACCACCTTCTACCTGCTGTTCGCAGGTATCGCCCAGCAGATCATCCCGGCCCGCGAACCGCAGGCCGGGTGAAAGGGCGCGCTTACAGCACGTCCTGGATGTCGACGTCCTTGCCGTTGAAGGCAAAGCTTTCGCCGGCCTTCAGCCCTTCCATCGCCTTGTAGATCGGGCTTTCCTGCGAAATGCCCATGTAGCTCACGCCGCCCACATCGAAGCGACGGGTCGAGACCGCGACGACGAAATGACGCCCGTCGACCACCACCACGGCGCCCGGGCGCACGGTGTCGGTCAGCGCGAAATCGAGGTTCTCGATCACATCGACCCGGGCCTCATGGGTGGTCACCGGGTGGCTGAAGGCCTCGGCCAGGTCGACCTGTTCGTTGGAGGCCACGTATTCGTCGGTATCGCGCACCTCGCTGGCATCCAGGATCGAGTCCTTAATATGCGCCTGCAAATGCTCCCGCGCGGTGGTCAGCTCCTCGGTCTCCAGCGCCAGCAGGCTGTCGTACACGGATTTCTTCAGCGCGGCGCGGTCCTGCGAATTGCTCATCGGATTTGTCCTTCTTGTCGATGTTGCGCCTAAGGTGCTGTGCCGGGGCGGCAAATGCAATCGTGATTTGATCGGGTTGCGGGCCGCTGCCCGGCCCCGGACGGCTCAGATCAGAAAGCCGCCGCCGCCCTCGTGGCGCAGCAGCGCCAGCTTGGTCTCCACCCCGCCCTTGCCGGAAAACCCGGTCAGCTTGCCGCCCGCCCCCATCACCCGGTGACAGGGGATCAGGATCGGGATCGGGTTATGCCCGCAGGCCCGGCCCACCGCCTGTGCCGGGTGGTCCAGCGCCCGGGCGATATCGCCATAGGTGCTGGTTTCGCCAAAGGGAATCGCACGCATCGCCTCGCACACCGCGCGCTGGAAGTCCGAGCCGCCAACCCGCAACGGCAGGTCGAACTCCTGCAGATCCCCGGCGTCATAGGCTTCGATCTGCCGCTTCGCCTCCTCGAGCAGCGGCGTGGGCGCGCCCTCGTCCTCCCCGTCCCAGGTGAGGCGGGTGATCGCCCCCTCCTCCTCGGTCACGGCCAGGCGGCCGAACTGGGTGTCCACGGTGATCGTCGGCATGGGGCAAGCGTGACGCAGAGGGCCACGGCTGGCAACCCGGAAGATGCGCAGGACCGGCGACACAAACGAAAACCCCGGCCGCAGGGGCCGGGGTCTCAGGAATGCGTCGCCGTTTCCGGAGCCGCCCGGAACAGCGGGCTCAGTCCAGCGCGTCGTTGCAGCGGTGGCAGACGCCCGGATGCGGGTGGTGGCCGACGTCCGGCAGGATCTTCCAGCAGCGCTGGCATTTTTCCCCGATGGCCTTTTCGAACACCACGCCGACGCCCGGAACCTCGGGCAGGCGGAACGCCTCGTTCGGGCTGGGATCGCCGGTCAGCACGATATCGGAGGTGATGCAGATATCGTCGAAATTGACCGAACGCAGCGCGTCCAGTACATCGCCGTCCTCCACATGCACCACCGGCGCTGCCTCCAGGCTGGCCCCGATCACCTTGTCACGGCGCTGGATTTCCAGCGCGGCGGTGACCGCCCGGCGCACCTGCCGGATGCCCGCCCATTTCGCCGCCAGCGCCTCGTCGCGCCATGCGGCCGGCGTCTCGGGGAAATCGACCAGATGCACCGAGCTCTCCTCGCCCGGGAACCGCTCCAGCCAGACCTCTTCCATGGTGAACACCAGGATCGGCGCCAGCCAGGTGGTCAGGCGGTGGAACAGCGCATCCAGCACCGTCAGCGCGGCGCGGCGGCGCAGGGTGTCGCCGTCGCAGTAAAGCGCATCCTTGCGGACATCGAAGTAGAAGGCGCTGAGCTCCACGGTGGCAAAGGTAAAGACCGACTGGAACACCGACTGGAAGTCAAAGGCGCCGTAGCCCGCGCGCACCTGCTCATCCAGCTCGGCCAGACGGTGCAGCACCCAGCGCTCCAGCTCCGGCATATCCGCCGGCTCGACCCGGTCGGCCTCGCTGAAATCGCCCAGGCTGCCCAGCATGAACCGCAGCGTATTACGCAGCCGGCGATAGCTGTCGGCAACCCCTTTCAGGATCTCCGGCCCGATCCGCTGGTCGGCGGAGTAATCGGTCTGCGCCACCCAGAGCCGCAGGATATCGGCGCCGTATTGCTTGACGACCTCCTCCGGCACGATGGTGTTGCCGAGCGATTTGGACATCTTGTTGCCCTTCTCGTCCAGCGTGAAACCATGGGTGACCACGTTGCGGTAAGGCGCCCGCCCGATGGTGCCGCAGGCCTGCAGCAGCGAGCTGTGGAACCAGCCGCGGTGCTGGTCGGTGCCCTCCATATAGACATCGGCCAAGCCGTCCTCGGTGCCGTCCTCGCGGTCGCGCAGCACAAAGGCATGGGTGGACCCTGAGTCAAACCACACGTCGAGCACGTCGAACACCTGCTCATAGTCCTCGGCGTTGAAATCGTTGCCCAGGAACCGCTCTTTCGCGCCGTCGGCATACCAGCAATCCGCGCCCTCGGCCTCGAAGGCTTCGGCGATGCGGGCGTTGACCGCGTCGTCGCGCAGCAGGAAGTCCGCGTCGGTCGGCAGCGTCCCCTTCTTCACGAAACAGGTCAGCGGCACGCCCCAGGCGCGCTGGCGGCTCAGCACCCAGTCCGGGCGGCTCTCGATCATCGAATAGAGCCGGTTGCGCCCGGTCTGCGGAGTGAATTTCACCAGATCGTCGATCGAGGTCAGCGCGCGGTCGCGGATGGTCTTGCCGTAGCTGTCCTGCCCGTCGCCGATCGCGCGGTCGATGGCGGCGAACCATTGCGGCGTGTTGCGATAGATCACCGGCGCTTTCGACCGCCAGCTGTGCGGATAGCTGTGCTTGATCTTGCCGCGCGCCAGCAGCCCGCCGACCTCGGTCAGCTTGGCGATCACGGCAGCGTTGGCGTCGCCCTCCCAATCGCCCTTCTTGGGCTTTTCGCGCAGGATATGCTTGCCGCCGAAGAACGGCAGATCGGCCCGGAAGGAGCCGTCTTCCATCACGTTATAGGTGATGACCTGCTCCAGCATACCGGCATCGCGGTAAAGCTCGAATTCCTCCATCCCGTGGCTCGGCGCACAATGGACAAAGCCGGTGCCCTCGGTATCGGTGACGAAGGGGGCGGCGCGGAAATCGCGCAGGTCGTCCCACTCGCCTTTCGAGCCTTCGACGCCCTTCAGCGGGTGGGTCAGGCTCAGCCCGGCCAGCTCATCGGCAGTCACGTCGCGGACACGGGTGTACATATCCGTCTCCAGCCGCGCGCGGGTCATCACGTCCTCGGCCAGCTTGTCGGCCAGGATGTACTTGTCGCCGACGCTGACCCAGCATTCCTCGGGCGTGCCGGTCACCTCGTAGAGGCCGTAGGAAATATCCTCGCCATACACCACCGCCTTGTTCGACGGCATGGTCCAGGGCGTTGTGGTCCAGATCACCACATAGGCGCCGGCAAGCGCGGCATCGGCCGGCTCGGCCACCTTGAACTTCACCCAGATGGTGAAGCTTTCCTTGTCGTGATACTCCACCTCGGCCTCGGCCAGCGCGGTCTGTTCGACCGGCGACCACATGACGGGTTTGGAGCCCTGGTAGAGCGTGCCGTTCATCAGGAACTTCATGAATTCCTCGGCGATCACCCGCTCGGCATGGAAATCCATCGTCAGGTAGGGTTTTTCCCAGTTGCCGGTGATCCCCAGCCGCTTGAACTCGTCGCGCTGGATATCGACCCAGCCCTCGGCGAACTTGCGGCACTCCTGGCGGAAATCGATGACCGGCACCTCGTCCTTGTCCAGCCCCTTGGCGCGGTACTGCTCCTCGATCTTCCATTCGATCGGCAGGCCGTGACAGTCCCAGCCGGGCACGTAGCGGCTCTCATGCCCCATCATCTGGTGCGACCGCACGATCATGTCCTTGATCGTCTTGTTCAGTGCGTGGCCGATGTGCAGGTGGCCGTTGGCATAGGGCGGGCCGTCATGCAGGGTGAACGGCTTGCGCCCCTCTGCCTTCTCGCGCAGCCGGTCGTAGATGCCGATCTTTTCCCACCGCGCCAGCCACTCGGGCTCGCGCTTGGGCAGGCCCGCGCGCATCGGGAAATCGGTTTTCGGCAGGTTCAGGGTGTCTTTGTATTCGGGGGTGTCGGCGCACATTTTCGGCGTCCTTCGGAATGGTCGTATGGGGAACAGTCGGTTGGATCGGTGCGAGGGCTCAACACCTTTGCCCGGCGTCTCGTCTGGATCAGAGCGCCGGGTCCGTAATTCGAATGATAATGACGCGCGGATGGGTCATGGCCGCCTTATAGGCGGGGCCGCTGGCCGGGTAAAGTGGGCGTGAACCGGATGGCTCTCGCAACGGCGGCGGGCGCCGGTGACAGGGCATCACATGTTGAACAAGGTCCCCACCACATAGGCCAGCGACGCCGCCACCCCGCCGATCGCCAGCGTCTCCAGCCCCGAGCGCCACCAGGGCGACAGCGCCCAGCGGCTTTTCAATGCCCCGATGGTGAAAAACGACGCCCCGGTCATCCAGATCGATACCGTGAACGCATCCCCCAGCCCCAGAATGAACGGCATCAGCGGCACCATCCCGGCCACCAGAAAGGCGCCAAAGGTGGCAATCGCTGCGCGCATCGGATGCGGGTCCACCCGGGCCAGACCGTATTCGCCCTCCATCATCAGCTGGATCCAGTTTTCCCGGTCGCTGCAGATCGCCTCGGTCGCGTCCTCCAGCACGGCACCGCTGAGGCCCTTTTGCGCCAGGATCTCCCGCACCTCCTGCCGCTCGCCCTCCGGATAGCGGGCGATATGGCGCTCCTCGATCTTGCGCAGCCGCTCCATATCGTCCAGCTCGGCCTTGGTGCCCGAGAAATTGCTGGCCGCCATCGAAAACCCGTCGGCCAGCACATTGGCCAGCCCCAGCGCCACAATGACGAAGGGCGACAGCCCGGCCCCGGCCACCCCCGCGACGATGGCAAAGGTGGTGACCGAGCCGTCGATGGCGCCATAAACCACGTCGCGCAGATACCCGCGACCCGGCGGCGCGCCGATGCGGCGGGCGATCTCTTCCTTGCTGTGGCCGTGATCCTGCATGCTGGCTCCCCTGCTGGCTATGCTTACCCTAGGGGTGGCCTTCGCACGCGCCCTTGCGACAGATCAAGAGCCGCCGCCGCGCGGCAGAAACCCGGTCAGCGCCCGCCGGACCATGCCCCGGACCGAGGGGCGGTGGCGCGCGGAAAACGGCAGCGGCCGGCACACCTCCATCGCCGCGACGCCCACCCGCGCACTCAGCGCGCCGTTGACCAGCCCCTCGCCGAACCGCCGCGACAGCTTGGTCAGCAGCGAGCCGCCCAGCACCGGCTCCAGCAGGTCGTCGCCCACCGCCACCGCGCCGGTCGCCACCAGATGGGCAAACACCGCCCGGGTCAGCCGCCAGCTGCCCAACAGGCCGGAGCGGCCGCCGTAAATCTCGGCCACCCGCCGGATCATCCGCAGGTTGGCGGTGAGCGCGGCAAACACATCGGCCAGCGCCAGCGGCACCAGCGCGGTCACGGCGGCCACCTGCCGCGCCGCCGCCTCCACCTCGCGGCTGGCGGCCTGGTCGAGCGAGGCGAGCAGCTCATCCTCGACCAGCGCCATCACGGCCTCGGCGTCGAACTGTTCCTCCACCCGCTCCTGCAACCGCGCCCGGCCCCAGCGGGTGTCCTCGCGGCCGGCATAAAAGGCGATCAACCGCCCGGCGGCCGCGCGCGCCGCCGTCAAATCCTCGCCCGCCAGTGCCGCGTCGGCCTGCCGCCGCAGCCCGTCGATCCGCCTCAGCCGCCCGATCGCCGCCAGTTCCCGCAGCCCCAGCAGCGCCAGCACGAACAGCAAGGCGGCAAACAGCGCCGTCACCGCCCAGCCCAGGATCGGCGCCCGGTCCAGCAGCCCCATCACGAAATCCCAGGCGGCGATGGAGATCACCGCCCCCAGCACCGCCGCCGCCAGTCCCCAGGCCCAGCGCGCCAGCCGCGAGGCATGGCCGGACATCAGCCCCGCGGCCCCTTTCATCGCCCGGCCCTCGGGCAGCGACTCCGCCGCATCGGGCACCGGCGCCGCCTGCGCCACATCCGGGGCGGGCTCGCCGCTTTCCTCCAGGTCGATCAGCACCGGACCGTTGGTCATCTGGCCCCCTCTCTCTGCCATTCCATGGTGATGTCCGGCAGCTTGTCGTCATTCTCCGCGCCGTCGCTGCGGGCGATCTCGACGAAACCTTCGCGCATATAAAACCGCCGCGCCCCGGCATTGCGTTCTAGCACCTGCAGGCGCAGCCGGTCGCGCCCCTGCTTGGCCGCCTGCAACAAGGTCCGGCCGACGCCGGCGCTCCGCGCGTCCGGTGCCACGTAAAGCGCGCAAACCTCCACGCCGTCGCACGCCAGGAACCCCACGACGCGCCCGGCGACCTCGGCCACGGTGACCCAGCCGCGGTCGATCATCTCGCCGCAATAGGCGATGGTCTCGGCTCCTGACCAGATCCTTAACGACCCGTGCATTTCGGCCTGAAAACTGTACAGAATATCCCCCATCGCGCCCGCATCCAGCGCTTGAGCGGGGCGCAGATGCACGATCATAACCGATCCCCGATCAGGAACTGCGCCGCCCGGTCCAGCCGGATATGCGGCGGCCCGTCGCCCGGCGCGAGGGCGAGCTTTGCAGGCGCGAACCGCATCGCCTCATAGTCCGCGTCGAGCCAGCCCTCCGCCCCCTCCCGCGCCGGCCCCAGCAGCCGCGCGGGATCGTCGGGAAGAGCGCCGGGATAGAATGCCGCCTGCCGCCCGCCTTCCAGTAACCGCCCGCGAACACAGGGTAAATCCCGCCCTTCGTGGCGGCGCATCTCCTCGGTGGTGGCGCGAATCGAGGCGATCGCCATCGCCGCCGTCTCCGCCCCCGCGAACTGCGCCCGGTCGCGCGCGCCGCGGGTCAGCGCCGCCATGATCGCGGTCAGCCGGGTGTGCTGTTCATGGTGCAGATGGTCGGCCTTGGTGGCGGCGAACAGGATCCGCTCCACCCGCTTGCCGCGCCACAGATGGCTGAGAAAGGCGTTCCGCCCGGGCCGGAAGGCCGACAGGATATCGGTCATCGACCGCGCCAGATCGTCCACCGCGCGCGGACCCCGGTGGATCGCCTCCAGCGCATCGACCAGCACCACCTGGCGGTCTATGCGGGCGAAGTGATCGTGAAAAAAAGGCTTTATCACCTTGGACTTATAGGCCTCGAACCGCCGCTCCATCTCGCGCTGGAGGCTGCCGCGCCGCGACGGCCCGGTGACCGCGACCGGCGCGAAGGTCAGGACCGGTGAACCCTCCAGATCGCCCGGCAGCAGGAACCGCCCCGGCGGGATGCAATCATAAGAGCCGCTCGCCTTCGCCCCCGCCAGATAGCGGGTGAAACGCCGCGCCAGATCCTGCGCCACCGCCTCGTCATGCGGCGCCTGCGGATCGGCGGCGCGGGCGTGTTCGATGAAGTCCTGCGCATCGGCGCGCGGCGCCAGCCGGCTCAGCGTCTCCTCCGCCCAGTCCTGATAGCTCTTGTCGAGAAGCCCCAGATCCAGCAGCCACTCGCCCGGGTAATCGACGATATCCAGATGCACCGTCCGCGGCCCCTGCACCCCCGCCAGCAGCCCGGAAGGGCGCACCCTGAGCGACAGCCGCAGCTCGGAGATCATCCGCGTGCTTTCGGGCCAGTGCGGCTCCGGCGCCGTCAAGGCGCCCAGATGGGTCTCGTAATCGAACCGCGGCACCGTCACATCCGGCTGCGGCTGCAGAAAGGCCGCCTCGATCCGCCCCTCCTGCCCCGCCATCAGCCCGGGCATCCGTCCCCGGTCCAGCAGGTTGGCCACCAGCGAGGTGATGAACACCGTCTTGCCCGAGCGCGCCAGCCCTGTGACCCCCAGCCGGATCACCGGCTCGAACAGGGTCTCGGATATCCGGCCGCCCAGCGTTTCGGCCCTGCGCGCGATCCCGTCTGCCAATGTTGCGATGACCACGCCGCACTCCTGCCGTTACCTTGCGCCCAAGATAGGCGCGGGAGGACCGCACGCCAAGCGGGACTTGCCGAACCGGCCCGCCCGCGCTACCAGCGCCGCCATGCCGCGTTACGCATTGAAAGTCGAATATCAGGGCGCCCCCTTTGCCGGCTGGCAAAGGCAGAAGGACCAGCCGTCGGTGCAGGGCGCGATCGAGGCGGCGCTGGCTCGGCTGGAGCCGGGGCCGCATACCATTGCCGCGGCGGGCCGCACCGATGCCGGTGTGCATGCGCTGGGTCAGGTGGCCCATTGCGACCTGCAGAAAGACTGGGACCCGTTCCGCCTGTCCGAGGCGCTGAACTACCACCTGAAGCCCGCGCCGGTGGCCATCGTCGCCGCCGCCCGCGTGGCCGACGACTGGCACGCGCGGTTCTCGGCGGTGGAGCGGCAGTATCTGTTTCGCCTGCTGATGCGCCGGGCGCCCGCCACCCACGACAAGGGGCAGGTCTGGCAGATCTCGCAGCGGCTGGATGCACAAGCCATGCAAGAAGGCGCGGACATGCTACTGGGGCGGCATGATTTCACCACTTTCCGCAGCTCGATCTGCCAGGCGGCCAGCCCGGTCAAAACGCTCGACGAGCTGCGGGTGGAAGAGGTCGAGGGCTTCTCCGGCCCGGAGATCCGCTTCCACGTGCGCGCGCGGTCGTTCCTGCACAACCAGGTGCGCAGCTTTGTCGGCACGCTGGAGCGCGTCGGTGCCGGCGCCTGGGCACCGGAGGACGTGCGTACCGCGCTGGAGGCCTGCGACCGCGCCGCCTGCGGCCCGGTCTGCCCGCCGGAGGGGCTCTATCTGGCGCGGGTGGGCTACCCCGAGGACCCGTTCGCCGAGGGGTAATGGTGGCGCCTATGCGCGAACGGCCTGAGCCACGGGATCACCAGCGGCGGGAGCATATCCGCCACGCAAGGCGGCATCGACCTGAGACCGGTCCATTTCAGGCATGTCACCGAGCCCGCCGTCGGCATTGAACACCACCCGGTGCGGCACCGTATGTGCATCGAGAATATCGAACAGCCGGCCGCACAGTGCGCTGTGATCGGCTCCGCGCAGGATCGGCAGCCACAGATCGGATGAATAGACGCCCGGCTCCGGCAAGGCGGGTTCGATCACCCGCCGCCGCGCGGCACGCGCCAGCAGATCGGCAACCGGCGCCACGATCACCGTTGCCCGTGACACCCGGCCGCTGGTCAGGCATCCGTGCAACAGCGGCTCCGCCAGCAGATCCCACTGGTCGATGGGGCGTCCCTGTCGCAGCCGGACCGGGGCGGACAGCAGGAGGTTGTAGTGCAGCACCGTGCCGGGTGGCGGCAAGACCCCGCCAATGAACTGAAACGCATAGGCGACCTCGGCTGACCGGGTCCTGTGGATCCAGGTCGACTTGCCCGAATTCGTGGGGCCGATGATCAGATGCAACGCGCGTCCCCCTACCCAAGACAATCAGACACACCAGTGGCGTGACCATGCCACCGCTCGCGCGGCCACTGTCTTTCCGACGGATCATGCACGTTAGAGGTGGGCGATCCCAGATATTTCAGCGGTTGCCCCAGCTTTTCCCACGGCCCCTTAGCCGACAGGCAGGATGCAATCCGCATGGGCCCGGGCAAAGGCCCGCCCGCGCGCGGCGGCCCCGGCGGCCACCCGCCTCACGCGCTCCGGTTGCGGGTGATGCTCGGCGGCGGCCTCGATCCGAGCCCAGATGCAATCCAGAAGCGCCGCCGCGGTCAGCTGCATGAAGTCATGCGCCAGCGGCGTCGGGTCTTCAAGCGCCAGCAGATGCGCCCGCGCCTGCCGCCAGAGGTCCGGCAGGGCGCTGCCCGCCACAGCCTCGGACGTCAGGAAGGCGTCGAACGCCCCGGCCTCCGCCCCGCCCAGCAGCCGGGTCGCCAGCATCCGCGCGTGGATGCCGTTGGCGCCCTCGTAGATCGCGGTGATCCGCGCATCGCGATAGGTCTGCTCCAGCCGATATTCGCGCAGGTAACCGTAGCCGCCCAGAACCTGCGTCCCCAGTTCCGCCGCGCGCATGCCCCCCTCGGTGCAGAGCACCTTGGCCACCGGCGTCAGGAACTCCACCAGCGCCGGGTTGTCGCCGCGCTCCATCACCGCGTAGGCCAGGTGCACCACCCCGCGTCCGCCCAGCGCCAGCGCGTCGATCTCATCAAGCATCCGGCGCACGTCCGCATGCTGGTCGAGCCGCGCCGCGCTGCCGTCCGTCGCCCGGCCCTGGATGCGCTCGGCGGCGTAGGAGGCAGCCACATCATAGGCGCGCGCCGCATGGGCCACCCCCTGCAACGCCACATCGGCGCGGGCGTGGTTCATCATCGTGAACATGGCGCGCAACCCCTGCCCCTCCTTACCGATCAGCTCCGCCTCGGCGCCGTCGAAGGCCAGTTGGCAGGTGGGCGAGGCATGCAGCCCCATCTTTTCCTCGATCCGGGTGACGGCGACCGCATTGCGGCTGCCGTCGGCCTTTTCCGACCGGCAGAGGAACAGCGACAACCCTTTAACGCCCTCGTCCGAGATGCGCGCCAGCACCAGGTGCAGAATGCGGTCGCTCATGTCCTGATCGCCGCCGGAGATGAAGATCTTTTCGCCGGTGATCTCCCAGTGATCGCCGGCGCGGGTGGCGCGGCAGCGTACCCGGGCCAGGTCCGATCCGGCGCCCGGTTCGGTCAGGCACATGGTCGCCAGCGTCTCGCCCGAGGCCAGCGGCGGGATGTGCCGCGTCTTCTGATCCTCGCTGCCGAAATTCAGGATCGTGCGCACCGCGCCCGGCACCAGTCCGGTGACCATCTGCAGCGCGTGGTTGGCGCCCGAGAAGATCTCCGACGTCACCGCCAGCATCATCGCGCCCATGCCCTGACCGCCGTAGGCCTCCGGCGCGGTCAGCCCGGGCCAGCCCTGTTCGGCATAGGCGCGGTAGACCGCGCCGAAGCCATCGGGCATCCGCACCCGGCCGTTTTCCAGAGCGCAGCCCTGCATGTCGCCCGGCTCATCCAGCGGCGCGATCTCGCCTTCGGCGAAGACGGCGAAATGCTGGCCGATCTCGGCGGCGAACTCCGCGTCCCAGCCGGGCACGCTGCCCGCGTCCGCCACGTGGTTGAGAGAAAACAGGATATCGTCGAGCGGCGCCGCAAACGGTTTCATGGCCGGGCTCCCTGATTGAGTGGTTTATTCGACAACAAAGAGCGAGACACGCACCTGCGACGCCCAGCGCCCGCCGGTGCCGACAAAGATCATGCGGTTGACCCAGTCATAGCGCGGATCGCCGGTTTCCAGCCGGGCGGTGGTGCGCATGTAATAGTCGCCCGGGTCCACATCCTCGCCCGCCGCCAGCCGCGCCATCACCTCCGGCGGGCCGTGGCGCACGCCCTTGTTGATGATCTCGATCAGCGCGCCGTCCTCCGTCTCGAAGGCATAGCGGGTGTCGAGATCGGCGGAGCCGTCGGCATAGATCGTCTGCCAATCGGCGCCGAGGTTGAGGATACGCCCACTCACCCGGCCGGTCACGGTGCCGCCCACGATCGGAATGATCCGGCGCTGGCCGGCGCGGCCCGGCCCCATCTCGCGGATCGGGGCCAGATCGACGGCCAGCTCGCAGAACGGGGTGAGCTTCGGCGCGGGCAGCATTTACATCAGCCCCAGCAGCCGCGCGGCGTTGTTCTTGGTGATGTCCTCGCGCAGGTGATCCTTGATGTCGATCTTCTCGAAGTCAGACAGCCAGCGCTCCGGCGTGATCATCGGCCAGTCGGAGCCGAACAGCACCTTTTTCTTCAGGATCGAGTTGCAGTATTTCACCAGGATCGGCGGGAAGTATTTCGGCGACCAGCCGGACAGGTCGATATAGACGTTGGGCTTGTGCTGCGCGACCGAGAGCGCCTCTTCCTGCCAGGGGAAGGAGGGGTGGGCGAGGATGATCTTCAGATCGGGGAAATCCACCGCCACATCGTCGATCACCATCGGGTTGGAGTACTTCAGCCGCATCCCGTTGCCGCCCGGCATGCCGGAGCCGACGCCGGTCTGCCCGGTGTGGAACAGCGCGATGCAGCCTTCCTCCTCCAGCACCTCGTAGAGCGGATAGGCCATCCTGTCGTTGGGCCAGAACCCCTGCATCGTGGGGTGGAACTTGAACCCCTTGATGCCGAAATCGCGGATCAGGCGGCGCGCCTCGCGCACGCCCATCTTGCCCTTCCACGGGTCGATGGAGGCAAACGGGATCAGCACGTCAGAGTTTTCCGCGGCCAGCGCCGCCACCTCCTCGTTCTTGTAGCGGCGATAGCCGGTTTCGCGCTCGGCATCGACCGGGAAGATCACCGCGGCGATGTTCTGTTCGCGGTAGTGCGCGGCGGTCTGCGGCACCGTGGGCGGGTGGCTCCACGGGGCGCCGAAATAGCTGGCCATGGTCGATTGCAGGTCGTCGTAGCCATCATCGGAATGGCAGCCGCAGGGTTCCTCGGCATGGGTGTGAATGTCGATGGCGCGGATCTTGGATAGGTCGATCATGTCGGGTCCTTTTCAGGTCAAATGGCGGCGATTTCGCCAATGATAGGAGAGTTGCACGGCGCGCAACGTCCCGGGCTGCGCGCCTTCGGGCGCGCGCAGCCCTCTGTCGGTGCTTAAATCCGAGTCACGCATGGATCGTTCTCGGCATAGAGCCGTTCCAGCAGGTCGGCGCGGCGGGTCAGCACCTTGCGGAAGTTCAGGTTGCCCTTGGCGGTCATCTCCGCATCGCCCATCGAGGGCGGCTCGGAGAGCACGATGGCGCGCGCCACCCGGGTGGAGCTGCCGGAGACCTCCCGCGCCCGCTCGGCCAGGCGGCGGTGGATGTCCGACAACAGATGCGGATCGGACAGCGCACCGTCCTGCGCCTCGGTGGCGTATCCCTCGGCCTCCAGCTCGGCCGTGTTGGGAAAGATCATCACACCGATCTCGTTGCGGTCGGCGCCGGTGATCACCAGGTCCGAGGCCAGCGGCGCCAGACAGGCCAGCATGTCGAGGCGGAGCTGCGCCGCCCGCACCCAGGTGCCGGTGGTCAGCTTGAAGTCCTCCGAGATGCGCCCGTCGAACCGCATGCCCTTGTCGTCATTCCCCGGCTCGACGAAACACATCGCATCGCCGGTGATGAAAAAGCCCTCCTCGTCGAACGCGGCGGCGGTCTTTTCCGCGTCGCGGAAATAGCCGGGCATGATGTTGGGCCCTTTGCAGCGCACCTCGCACCGGCCGTCTTCGTCGGGGATCAGCTTCAGCGTCACCCCGGTCATCGGAACGCCCACCACGCCGGAGCGGTCGGTCGGCTCCTGCTGGATCATGGTCGCCGGCGCCGTCTCGGTCAGCCCCCAGGAGGAGGTCATCAGCGGCACCTCGCCCCTGACCTGCATCGCCATCTCTTCGAACCCGGTCCAGACATCCTGCGGCAGAGAGGCCCCGGCGTAGAAGATCATGTCGAGATCGCGGAACATGGTCTGGCGCAGCGCCTCGTCCTTGCGCGCCGCTCCCAGCAGCATCGAATAGCCCACCGGCACGTTGAAAATAGCCGTGCCCGAGACCATCGACAGGTTCTCGACCGTGCGCTCAAACAACCCCTTCACCGGCTTGCCGTCGTCGATGTAGAGGCTGCCGCCGTTGGCCAGCATCATGTTGAAGTTATGCGAGCCGCCGAACACGTGGTTCCACGGCAGCCAGTCGACGATCACCGGCGGGCGCTCGCGCAAAAACGGCAGCGAATCCGCCAGCATCGCCTGGTTGGCGCACATCATCCGATGCGTCGTCATCACCCCCTTGGGGTTGGAGGTGGAGCCCGAGGTCATCAGGATCTTGACCACCGAATCCGGCGTCACGGCGGCAAAGGCGGCATCCACATCAGCGCCGCCGTCGCCCTTCAGCAGATCGGCAAACGGCGTCGCCCCGGAAGCGCCGGGGCGGGTCGAGACCACCTCGACCCCGTCGAAGACATCGAGCGCCAGCGCCTCGGCATATTGATCGCCGTCGACGGTATAGGCCATGCGCGGGTTGATCAGCTCCATCGCGTGGCGCAGCCGCCCGTGGGCGCCGTGGATCAGCGAATACTGCTCGGCCACCGGCACCACCGGGATGCCCGCATACTGCCCCGCCAGCGCGAGGATGCCGTGATCGACGCCGTTGCCCGACAGCACCATGATCGGCGTGTCCGGCCCCAGGCCGCGCGCCAGCAGCGATGCGGCGACCGCACGAACCTGCTCCAGCGCCGCGGCATAGGGAAGCTCGCGCCAGCCGGCGCCGCTGCGCTCTGCCAGGAACACCCGTTCGGGGGCGGCCTCGGCCCATTGGTGCAGCCAGTCTCCGGTGCGACCCGCGGCCGGGCTCATCTCATAGCCCGAGCGCAGCAGGACCGTGCCGTCCGGCCGCTCCTCGCGCAGGACCTTATGCGGGCGGAACCGCGTTGTGCGTTTCATAGGTCATCCTCCCTTAAACCCACGCCGGATCACGGACATCGCCCGGATCACGGCCTGTTTTGTCTCCTCGTCCATCCCGTTCAGGATCCGAGCCTCGTGGCCGCGCACCGCCTCCAATGCGCGGTCGTACAGCCGCCTCCCCGCCAGCGTCGGGTTCAGCGCATAGGCGCGCCGGTCCGTCGGCACCCGGTCCCGGGTGATCAGATCGCGGCCCTCCAGCTCGTCGATGATCACCACCAGATTGGCGCGCTCCACGTCCAGCGCCACAGCCAGTTGCGACTGGCGCAGGCCGGGATTGTCCACGATCAGCACCAGCGCCGAATAGGTCACCATGCGCAGGCCCAGCGGCTTCAGCGTCTGGTTCAGGTCGGTCTGCACCACGTTGAAGGCGCGCTTGATGTGATAGCCGATGAATTCGCGCAGAGTGTCGTCGGAGATGTGATCCACCTCCGACGCGACCGCATCCGGCCTCTGGGCCGTCCTCTGCACCGGTTTCTGCATCGGTTGCCGGCTCACCGCCCCTGACCGAAGCTCGGCGCGCGTTTCTCAAGAAAGGCCGCCAGCCCCTCCACCGCGTCCGGGCTGGTCTGCGTCAGCGCGGCGCACAGGCTCTCGGTAAACAGGCCACCGGCCTTATCCATGTCCTCGATCCGGCTCAGCGCGTGGATCATCACGTAATTCGACAGCGGCGCGTTCCGGGCGATCTTGCCGGCCAGCTCCATCGCCTTGGGCAGCGCCTCGCCCTCGCCCACCGCATAATGCGCAAGGCCCAGCGCGGCGCCCTCCTCGGCGTTGTACTTGCGGCCGGTCAGCATCATCTCGACCATCCGGTCGGCGCCGAGGATCCGGCCCACCCGCACGCTGGCGCCGCCGCCGACATAGATGCCGCGCCGCCCCTCGGGCAGCTGGAAGATGGTCGAGGGCTCGGCGATCCGCACGTGGGTCGAGGTGGCTAGTTCCAGCCCGCCGCCGATCACCGCGCCCATCATGGCCGAAACCACAGGCAGACCACCGTACTGGATCTTGTCCATCACCGCGTGCCAGCCGCGCGAATGGCGCATGGTGCCCTCGGCGTCGCGGGCGACATGTTCGCTGAGGTCGAGGCCCGAGCAATAATGCCCGGCGGTGCCGGTCAGCACCGCCACTTTCACCTCGGCAGGCGGCTTGGAAAAGAACGCGTCGATCTCCTCCAGAAGCTGGTCGCACATGGCGTTGCGCTTCGCCGGGCGATCCATGGTGAGCACGGCGATATCGCCCTGAATGTCGATCTTGAGCATGGTGTCGGTCATGGCACGGTCCCCGGTTTCCTCCCGCCCGGAAGCGGCGATGATTTATAATTGTTGTGATCCATAACTAATTATCCGGAGATTCGCAACGGGATTGATTATCGGTCATGTCATCGGAGCCGCCTCGGTGACGTCGGCCATTCCCACGCCCACCTTATAGAACCAGCCGCGCACGCGGCGGACCGTGGGCTGGCGCAGCAACCTCTGATCGGCGCGCTTTATGGCAGCCAAATCCGGGCTAAGGATGAGCGGTGCGCTCACGTCGACACAGCGCCAGACCGCCGGGACGGTCCGGCGCTTGCGCGGCGCCCTTCGGGCTTGATTCCGCGCTGGGACGCCAATGCCACGAAGTCTCTCATTCTTCCCAAAGAAAAACGGCCGGGGATCACCCCGGCCGCCCAGAAGAACTCTGCAAACAGACCCCGGCTTATTCCGCCGGCCCGATGGTCAGCGCGATCGGGTCCAGCCCGTCGATGCCGCCGGTGATCGCGTCGCCCGCCACCACCGGGCCCACGCCCGCCGGCGTGCCGGTCATGATCAGATCGCCCGGCATCAGGTGATAGAACTTCGACAGATGCGCGACGATCTCGGCCACGTTCCAGACCATTTCCTCCAGCGTGGCGTCCTGCTTGACCTCGCCATTGACCTCCAGATGGATGCGCTGCCCCGCCGGTTGCCAGTCGGCCGCCCGGGTCAGCGGCGCCATCACCGCGCCGTTCTCGATATCCTTGCCCAGATCCCAGGGCCGGCGGTTGTCCTTGCCGTCCTGCTGGCGATCGCGCCGGGTCATGTCGAGGCCGCAGCCATAGGCATAGATCGCCGCCAGCGCCTCGGCCTCGTCGGCCTGGAACACCGGCGCACCCAGCACCATCACCAGTTCCATCTCGTAATGGAAATTGGCGGTTCCCGGCGGATAGGGGGTGGTCGCGCCGCTGGCCACACAGGCGCTCGGCGTCTTGGTGAAATACCATGGCGCCTCGCGGTCCACCTCGACCCCCATCTCGGCGGCATGGGCGGCATAGTTGCGCCCGACGCAGAAGATCCGGCCCACCGGGTATTCCGCCGCCTCGCCCTTGACGGGTACGGAGTACACCTTGGGCGGTTCAAAGAGATATTGGGTCATTTCGCGCGTTCCTCGTAGTATCCAAGTTTTTCCTGCAGCGGCCGGTCGTGGACGCGGACCAGAAAGGCCTCCTCGCCCGCCTCATGCCGGATATCGGCAAAGACCGGGGCGGAGAAGGTGTCTTTCGGCCCCCATTCGAACCGCTCGCCGTTAATCGTCGTCACCCCGCGCCCCTTGACCACGTGAAAGGCAGACGAGGCCGAGCGCAGGGGCGGTTCGTCCACTTGGCCGGCCGCCAGCATCATCGCGGTAAAGCCCATGGTCGGCAGCACGTCCTCGCCGGTCTCGGGGTTGATGTAATCCAGCTCGGCAATGCCGTCGCCGCCATAGGCCGCCATCTCGCGCAGCGCCGCCTCGGTCCGCGCCCAGGGGTAACGCATCATCGGATAACGCCGTGCACGGGCCCGGGTGCGGCTGGGCGCAAGGCCGGAGGAGAGGTATTCCACCTGGCTCGCATCAGGCCGGTTGCGCTGCGACTGCAGCGGCCCTTCCTGCGCGTAGGAGCCTTCGAGATAGACGAACACCGGCAGGTCCAGCGCATCCAGCCAGATCACCGGCTCGTCGCCGTCATGGCCGTGATCGTGCCACTCGCCGCCGGGCGTCAGCACCAGATCGCCCTCTTCCATCGGCAGCTTTTCCCCGTCAACCACGGTATAGGCACCCTTGCCCTCGACCATGACCCGCACCGCGGAGGGTGTATGGACATGCGCAGGCGCGGTCTCGCCCGGCAACAGCAGCTGCAGCCCGAGATAGATCGAGGCGGTGGCCTGCATCGCACCGTTGCCACGGCCCGGGTCGGACAGCACCAGCACCCGCCGCTCGGCCTTTTCCACCGGCGTCAGTTCGCCCGCCCGCATCAACAGCGGCCGCACCGCATCGTAATTCCAGTAGCCCGGCTTCGTCTGCGGGTTCGGCTGCCCGTGCGGCAGCACATTGCGCATCATCGGCCAGAGCGGCGCCACCCCGGCCGAACCCATCGCATCGCGATAGTCCTGCGGCAGTTCTTCCAGCGTTCCAAGTTTCTCCGCCATCGCGATCTCCTCCATCCTCCGGCAATTAGAATGCTTACTTACCATAAGCATACATGTAAACTCTTCCCGGTCCCCCCGGCCTTACCCCAGCAGCACCGCCATCCGGCGCAGCGCCAGCTCGTATCCCTGAACCCCGAACCCGGCGATCACCCCCTCGGCGCGCTGCGACACATAGGAATGATGCCGGAACGCCTCGCGCTTGTGCACGTTGGAGATATGCACCTCCAGCACCGGCCCCTCGAAGGTGTTGAGCGCATCGAGAATCGCCACCGAGGTATGGGTATAGGCCGCCGGGTTGATCACGATCCCCGCCGCCGCCTCCCGGGCGCGGTGGATCATCTCGACGATCTCGCCCTCGTGATTCGACTGATAAAGCGCGGTCTCCAGCCCCAGTTCCCTGCCCAGCGCGGCGCAACGCTGCGCCACATCCTCCAGCGTGTCGGCGCCATAGATCTCTGGCTCCCGCTTGCCCAGCAGGTTCAGGTTGGGTCCGTTCAGGATATGGATCATCCGCGCCATGAGTGCGTCCCGTGATTAACGTCGTGCCGCAGCCTAGGCAGGGCCGGGCCGGGGCGCAACCGCAAGCCTCAGCCGATCAGCGCCCGGACCAGATCGCTGCCGGGATCCGCCAGCTCCGCCACAACGCTGAAATGGTTGTGCCCGGGGTCGTAATGGTCGCGTGCCCGCGCGCCGCCCTCGCCCCAGACCTCGGCGATCAGCCGGGTCTGGCGCAGGAATTCCGGCCGCTCCGCCGCGCCGACCCAGAACAGCGTGTCCAGATCCATCCGCGGTGCCAGCAGCGCCGCGCTTTCCGCCGCCGCCTCTTCCCCGGTCAGCGCCAGGATATCGTTCATCTTCGTGTCCAGCAGGGGGCGCAGATCGTGCAGCCCGCTCAGCGAGACCACCCGCTCCAGCCGCGCCGCCACATCCGCCGCCAGAGGCGCGTCGGCACAGGCCATGCGCGACACCAGATGCCCCCCGGCGGAATGGCCGATCAACCGAATGGGCCCAGCGACCCGCTCCGCCGCGGCCGCCACCGCCTGCGCCACCTCGCCGGTCATCTGCGAGATTCGCCCCTCGGGCGCGATGGTATAGCTTGGCATCGCCACCGCCCAGCCGGCGGCCAGCGGCCCGGCGGCCAGATGCGACCAGAAGCTCTTGTCGAACTTGTGCCAGTAGCCGCCGTGGACAAAGACGACCAGCCCGACCGCGTCGCCCTCCGGCCGGAACAGGTCGAAGCGGTTGCGCGGCCCGGGTCCATAGGCCAGGTCCAGCTCCGCCCGCGCGGCGCCACGAAACGCCGCTGCCTGTTCGGCGCCGCGCGCCATCATCTCCGCCGCGTCCGGCACATGGCCCATGTTGTCAAAGGCCGCGTCCCAATCGATCGGCCAGGCCAGCTGCGCTGTCGTCACCATCCGTCCCCTCCCTGAGTTCCGGCGTCACCCTAGGCGCAGGTCCGGGACCGCACAAGCACGGTCCCGGCGACTTGCCGCGGCGCATGCACCCGTCGACCGGATCACACGTCCATCGAGCGGGCGATCAGCTCTTTCATGATCTCGTTGGTGCCGCCGTAGATCATCTGCACCCGGCTGTCGGCGTAGAGCCGCGCGATCGGGTACTCCATCATGAAGCCGTAGCCGCCGAACAGCTGCAAGCATTCATGCACCACCTCGTTCTGGGTCTGGCTGCCCCAGTATTTCGCCATCGAGGCGGTGGCGGCATCCAGCTCCCCCGCTTCCAGCCGGGTGATGCAATCGTTGATGAAGGACCGCAGCAGCTCGGCCTTGGTCTTCATCTCGGCCAGCTTGAAGCGGGTGTTCTGGAAATCCATTACCCGCTGGCCGAAGGCCTTGCGCTCCTGCACGTATTTCACCGTCTCGGCGATGGCGAAATCGATCACCCCCAGCGCCGTCAGCGCGATCAGCAGCCGCTCCCACGGCAGCTGCTTCATCAGCTGATAGAACCCCTGCCCCTCTTCGGCGCCCAGCAGGTTGGTCATCGGCACCTTGACGTCTTCGAAGAACAGCTCGGCGGTGTCGTTGGCCTTCATCCCCAGTTTCTTGAGGTTGCGGCCGCGACGGAACCCCTCGGCGCCCTCGGTCTCCAGCGCGATCAGCGACACCCCCTTGGCGCCGGCGGTCTTGTCGGTCTTGGCCACCACGATAATCAGATCGGCGGTATGGCCATTGGTGATAAAGGTTTTCGAGCCGTTCAGCCGGTAGGAATTGCCGTCCTTCTCCGCCGTCGTGCGCACCGCCTGCAGGTCCGATCCGGTGCCCGGTTCGGTCATCGCGATCGCCGCCACCATCTCGCCCGAGACCAGCTTCGGCAGCCAGCGCTGTTTCTGCTCCTCGGTGGCAAAGCTCACCAGGTAATGCATAACGATGGACTGGATCGAAAAGCCCCAGCCGCTGTCGCCGCGCGCGCCCTGTTCGTAGACGGCGATGGAATCGAAGCCGATGCCGCCGCCGGAGCCGCCGTATTCCTCGGCAATCGCGCCGCCCATCAGCCCGGCCTGCCCCGCCTTGTCCCAGAACGCGCGGTCGACCATGCCCGCGTCGTTCCAGCGGTCGATATTCGGCACCAGCTCGTCGTCGTAAAACCGGCTGACGCTGTCGGCGAACATGCTGTGCTCTTCCTCGGCCCAGGCCGAAGTTTTGGTGATCAGGCTCATGATCCGTTCCTCCCTCAATGCGGTGTTGCGGACGATCCTAAGCGGCAGCGGATCAAAGGCAATCCGGACAAGGGCGCTGCTACGCAACGTCCCGGGGCCCACTGCCGCTGCGTCAGTGGTCGGGTGCGCGCAGCGCCGCCTCGACGCCGGCGGCGCAAAACGCGATCAACTCCTCCTCCGGCACCTCCCCCGCGGCACCCGCCAGCGCGCCGACCCGCCAGGCCGAGGTCACATGCGCCAGCATCGCCGCCACCGAATAGACGAAGCCGGCGGCGACCGCGGGCCGCGACACGCCGGGGCGCAGCTGGGCGATCTCGTCGATAAAGACCCGCGCGGTGGGGTCGAACCATTCCGCCGCCAGCCCGCGCCAGCGCGGATCGGCCGAGACATGGGCCACCAGCCGGGCATAGGCCAGCCATTGCGGCCCGCCGTCGCGCGCCATGCGGATGTAGGGTTCCAGAAAACAGCCGACCACATCGCGCAGGCTCAGCGGCCCGGCCGCCTTGCGCGCCGCCAGCGCCTCCAGACGCCGCTGCGACAGCTCCTCGGCGCGGCGCGCCACGGTGCGCTGAAACAGCTCCTCCTTGCCGCCGCCGTGGTGGTGCACCAGCCCCGCCTGCACCCCCGCCGCCGCCGCGATATCGCGAATCGTCGCGCCGTCGAAACCGCGCTCGGCGAACACCCGTTCCGCAGCGTCAAGAATGCGTGCCTTGGTCTGCAAAGACCGCTGCGACGGGGCCCTTTTACGTTGTTTTTCCACGGTAATTCCCCGGCTCATTAATCCATATTGCGTTATTTTGGTCGCTTGTTCAATATAAGCCGCAACACGGGAGGAGACATGACGGAAACGCGCGACAGGTTCGCCCTGATCGGGGCCGGACCAATGGGGCTGGCCACCGCAAAGGTGCTGGCCGAACAGGGTATCCCGTTCCAGGGGTTCGAACTGCATTCCGATGTGGGCGGACTCTGGGACATCGACGGACCGAAATCGACGATGTACGAGTCGGCCCACCTGATTTCATCCAAGACGATGACGGAGTTCACCGATTTCCCGATGCGCGAAGAGGTAGCCGATTACCCCTCGCACCGGGAACTCAAAAGCTACTTCCAGGACTTCGCCAAGGCCTTCGACCTCTACCGCCACTACCGCTTCGGCGCCGAGGTCACCGGATGCAAACCGCTCGGCGGATCGGGCGAGGGTTGGCGCGTCTCCTGGCGCGACGGCGAGGGCGCGCATTCTGCGGTCTTCGCCGGTGTGCTGATCGCCAACGGCACCCTGTCGGAACCCAACATGCCGGAGTTTCCCGGCCGGTTCGACGGCGTGCTGATCCACTCCTCCGGCTACCGCAGCGCCTCGCAATTCGACGGCAAGCGGGTGCTGATCATCGGCGCCGGCAACTCCGGCTGCGACATCGCGGTGGACGCGATCCATCACGGCACCTGCTGCGACCTGTCGATGCGGCGCGGCTATTACTTCGTGCCGAAATACGTGTTCGGCAAACCCGCCGATACCATGGGCGGGGCGATCAAGCTGCCGATGTGGCTGAAGCGGCGGGTCGACGGGCTGATCCTGAAATGGTTCGTCGGCGACCCGCAACGCTACGGCTTCCCGAAACCGGACTACCAGCTGTACGAAAGTCATCCGGTGGTCAATTCGCTGGTGCTGCACCATGCCGGCCACGGCGATATCCGCATCCGCCCGGACATCGCACGTTTCGCGGGAAAAACTGTACATTTCGCCGACGGCAGCCAGGCCGATTACGACATGATCGTCGCCGCCACCGGCTACAAGCTGCACTACCCGTTCATCGACAAGACGCAGCTCAACTGGCAGGGCGACGCGCCGCATCTCTATCTCAACGCCATGCACCCCGAGCGTGACGACCTCTTCGTTCTGGGCATGGTCGAGGCCAGCGGGCTGGGCTGGCAGGGCCGCCACGAACAGGCCGAGATGGTAGCGCGCTACCTCGCCGGGCTGCGCGACGGCACGGCGGAGGCCCGCGCGCTGCACGATGAAAAGGCGGCCGGTTTCGACCGCGCCACAGGCGGCATGAACTACCTCAAGCTGCCGCGCATGGCCTACTACGTCGACAAGGCCACTTATCGCAAAGCGGTCACCGGCTGGATTGCCCGGCTCAAGCGGGGACAGGCGGCATGAGCAGCATCGACGAGATCACGCTGAATTTCAGCCCCGCCTCGCTGACGCTGCTGAACGCGATCCTGGCTGTGGTGATGTTCTCCATCGCCATCGACCTGAAGCCCGAGGATTTCCATCGCCTGCGCCGCGCCCCCAAGCCGCTGATCGTGGGGCTTTTTTCGCAGTTTCTGGTGCTGCCCGCGCTGACCTTCCTGATGATCCTCGCGACCCAGCCGCGCCCCTCCATCGCGCTGGGGCTGATCCTGGTGGCGGCCTGCCCGGGCGGCAATATCTCCAACTTCATCACCCACCGGGCGGGCGGCAATGCCGCGCTGTCGGTGTCGATGACCGCTTTTGCCACGGTGGGGGCGATCCTGCTGACGCCGGTGAACATCGCGCTCTGGGGCGGGCTTTACGGCCCCACCCGCGAGATCCTGCGCGAAACCTCCATCGATCCGGTGCAGGTGGCGATCACCGTCAGCCTGATGCTGGTGCTGCCGCTGGTGCTCGGCGTGCAGCTCAACCTGCGGCGCCCGCAACTGACGGCGAAACTTCACCGGCCGCTGCAATGGCTGTCGATGGGCATCTTCTTTGCCTTCATCGTGCTGGCGCTGGCGGCGAACTGGGATTTCTTCCTGGGCTATGCCGGAGCGGTTGCGGGTCTGGTGATCCTGCACAACGCCCTGGCATTCGGGGGCGGCTGGGCCGTGGCCACTCTGGCCCGGCTGTCCCCGTTCAACCGCCGCGCCGTCACAATCGAGACCGGCATCCAGAACTCCGGCCTGGGCCTGGTGCTGATCTTCGCCTTCTTCGGCGGATTGGGCGGCATGGCGGTGGTCGCCGCCTTCTGGGGGATATGGCACGCGATCTCGGGCATCGTGCTGGCCGCGCTGATGTCGCGGACGGAGGCGGCGCGATGACCCGGATCCTGATCACCGGCGCCGGCGGCATGGTCGGCCGGGCGCTGCTGGCCGAGCTGGCGGGCAGCGCGCATGAGGTCATCGCCACCGATCTGGCTGCGCCGCCGGAACTGCCTGCCAATGCGCGGTTTGCCCGCATGGATGTGACCGGCGACGACCCCGCCCGGGTGATCGCGGCAGAGCGGCCGGAGGTGATCGTCCACCTCGCCTCGATCGTCACGCCGCCGCCCGGGTCGGGCCGCGACTTCGCCTATCGGGTGGATGTGGAGGGCACGCGAAAAGTGCTCGCAGCGGCGATCAAAGCAGGCACCCGGCGGCTGGTGGTCACCTCCTCCGGCGCCGCCTATGGCTATCACGCCGACAACCCGGAATGGCTGCGGGAAAGTGATCCGGTGCGCGGCAACCGCGAATTCCCCTATTCCGACCACAAGCGGCAGGTCGAGGAGATGCTGGCCGAGGCCCGCCACGATACCCCCGAGCTGGAGCAGGTGGTGCTGCGCGTCGGCACCGTGCTGGGCGAGGGCACCGACAATCAGATCACCGCGCTGTTCCGCAAGCCCCGGCTGCTGACCATCAAGGGCAGCGACAGCCCGTTTGTCTTTATCTGGACCCGCGATCTGGCCCGGATCCTGCTGCGCGCGGCGACCGACGGGCCCGCAGGCATCTACAACGTCGCGGGCGACGGCGCGCTGGGAATGTCTGAGATCGCCCGGCGGTTGGGTAAGCCGGTGCTGCGCCTGCCCGCGTGGAGCCTCAAGGCAGCGCTGGCCGTGGCCCATCCGCTGCGGCTCAGCCGCTACGGGCCGGAACAGGTGCGGTTTCTGCAATACCGCCCGGTGCTGGCCAATGACGCGCTGAAGCACGAGTTCGGCTACACGCCCGAAAAGACCAGCGCGGAGACTTTCGAATTCTGGAAGACATGGGCGGGACTATGAAACATGCGGTGATTTCCGGCGGCGCCGGGGGCCTGGGCCGGGCACTGTCGTCCTGCCTCCAGGCCGAAGGCTGGGCCGTCGCATTACTCGATCTCTCGACCGACGGGCTGGAGAAGAGCGCAACCCAGCTTCCGTTGACCTGTGACCTGACCGATCCCCTGAGCCTCGCCGATGCCATGGCGCGGGTGGCGGAGTGGAGCGGCGGCGCGGTCGATCTGGCGATCTACAATGCCGGGGTCACCCAGATCGGCGGCTTTGCCGACAGCGATGCGGCAAGCCACCGCCGGGTGTTCGAGATCAACTACTTCGCCGCTGTCGAGATGGCGCGCGCCCTGCTGGCGCCGGTGCGCGCGGCGCAGGGCACCCATCTGGCGATCTCCTCGGTCGCCGGGTTTTCGCCGCTCTATCAGCGCACGGCCTATGCCGCCTCCAAACACGCGCTGGAAGGCTTCTTCGGCTCGCTGAGATCCGAGGAGCGCGTCCATGGCGTGCATGTCGCCATCGCCGCGCCCTCCTTCGTGGCCACCAATATCGGCAAGCCGGAGCGCGGCGCCGACGGCATCGCCCGGCCCGGATCGGCCGCCGACGGGGTGGACTACATGACGCCGGAGCAGGCGGCCGGTGAGATCCTGCGCGGGCTGAACCGCCGCCGCGATTTCATCCCCGTCGGCCGTGTCGCGCGGCTGGCCTGGCGGATCAACCGGCTGTCGCCGCGCCTGTTCCAGAGGCTGATGGAACGCAATATCTCCGGCACCTGAGACCGAGGCCGATGGCCCCGGGTCGGTGCCGGGCGCGCGTTGTTTTGTGACAGTCTGCCGCCGTCCGCCGGGCTTTCCGAACCGGGGCGGGGCCGCTAAGGTCGCGGGCGACAGGGACCGAGGCCGGGCGCCGGCCCGGCACAAGGACAAGCGAAAGGACGAGAGAATGGCGAAAGTTGCGTTTCTGGGGCTGGGCGTGATGGGCTACCCGATGGCGGGCCACCTGCAAAAGGCCGGGCATGAGGTGACGGTCTATAACCGCACCGCCGCCAAGGCCGAGAAATGGGTGGCCGAGCATGGCGGCGCCATGGCCGCCACCCCGCGCGAGGCCGCGGCGGGCGCCGAATTCGTGATGGCCTGCGTCGGCAACGACGACGACCTGCGCGCGGTCTGCACCGGCGCGGACGGCGCTTTTTCCGGGATGGAAAGCGGCGCGATCTTTGTCGATCACACCACGGTTTCGTCCAAAGTAACCACCGAAATGTACGCTCTGGCCAAACCGGCCGGGCTGGGCTTCGTCGATGCGCCGGTCTCCGGCGGTCAGGCGGGGGCCGAGAACGGCGTGCTGTCGATCATGTGCGGCGGCGATGTGGCGCACTACGACGCCGCCGAGCCGGTGATGCAGGCCTATGGCCGATCCATCAAGCGGCTGGGCGAAAGCGGCGCCGGGCAGCTGACCAAGATGGTCAACCAGATCTGTATCGCCGGTCTGGTGCAGGCGCTGAGCGAGGGGATCAACTTCGCCGAGAAGGCCGGGCTCGACGGCCGTGCGGTGGTCGAGGTGATCGCCGGCGGTGCGGCCGGGTCGTGGCAGATGGTGAACCGGCACGAGACCATGCTGGACGACAAGTTCGACTATGGCTTTGCCGTCGACTGGATGCGCAAGGATCTGGGCATCTGCCTGTCCACCGCGGACGAGATCGGCGCCAGCCTGCCGGTCACCGCGCTGGTCGATCAGTTCTACAAGGACGTCCAGGCGATGGGCGGCGGGCGCTGGGACACCTCCAGCCTGGTCAAGCGGCTGAAGTAGGCGCCGTCAAAACGACGCGGGAAGGGGCGCTCACCGCGCCCCTTTTTTCACCTCTTCGGCCATATCCAGCCCGTTCAGCGCAGCGATGTGGTCGGACAGCATCGGGACGTAATCGCCGCCTTTTCCGATCGCCTCGGCATGGGTGTAATAATGCTTGATCGCGGCACCCATGATGTTCACCACCCCCGCCTCGCTGGCCATATTGGCGGCGTAGCGCACGTCCTTGCTGGCGTTCTCGATGGTGAACTTATGCGCATCGCGGTCGCGGTCGACCAGATAGCGCATGAAGGTATCGAAGAACCCGTTAGAGAGCCGGCTGCTGCCGATCACCTCGCGGAAGGTCTGCGGCGAGATGCCGACCTTGGCGCCCAGCACCGCCGCCTCGGCATAAAGCGCGCCATAGCCCATCGCCAGCATGTTCATCAGCAGTTTCATCTGGTGCGCGCTGCCCACTTCGCCGGTGCGGGTGATATTCCCGGCCCAGCAGGAGATCACCGGCTGGATCGCCGCAAAGGTGGCGTCACCGCAGCCGACCATCGCGTCGAGCGTACCGGCCTCGGCCTCTGCCGGGGTCCGGCCCAGCGGGGCATCGACCAGGGTTGCGCCTTTGGCCGCAAGTTCCGCCGCCAGCACCCGGGTAGAGGCCGGATCGGCGGTCGAGGTCTCGATCACCACCAGCCCCTCGCGGGCCCCCGCCAGCAGCCCGTCGGGGGCCCGCATCACCCGTTCGACCACGTCGCTGTTGGGCAGGCAGACATGGACGATATCGCAGCGTTCCGCCAGGGTCCGGGCGCTGTCGGCCTCGACCGCACCCTGCGCCAGCAGATCCTCGACCGGTTCGCGGTTGCGGTGGCCAAGGATCAGCAGCGGATAGCCGCCCTTGAGGATATTCCTGGCCATCCCGTGGCCCATGAACCCCACACCGATAAAGCCGATTGTCGGCCGCCCGTCCCGATCAGACATGTCCTGTCGCTCCTCCCTTTGAAAAAGGCCCCGGTCCGCACAGGCGAACCGGGGCCCGATTTTGTCAATTGCGCTGCAATCAGCCCTTGAACACGCGGTAGATCGCCGGGATCACCAGCACGGTCAGCAGCGTCGAGCTGAGCAGACCGAACAGCAGCGAGATCGCCAGACCCTGGAAGATCGGGTCGGCCAGGATCACCACCGCGCCGATCATCGCCGCGATGGCGGTCAGCAGGATCGGCTTGAACCGGATGGCACCGGCGGCGATCAGCGTGTCGATCAGCGGGATGTCAGGCCCACCCTCGTGGCGGATGAAATCCACCAGCAGGATCGAGTTGCGCACGATGATCCCCGCCAACGCGATGAACCCGATCATCGAGGTGGCCGAGAACGGCGCGTTGAACAGCCAATGCCCGCCGATGATGCCGAGGAAAGTCAGCGGGATCGGCGTCAGGATCACCAGCGGCAGCCGGAACGAGCCGAACTGCACCACCACCAGGATGTAGATGCCCAGCAGCGCCACGGCAAAGGCCGCGCCCATGTCGCGGAAGGTGACCCAGGTGACCTCCCACTCGCCGTCCCACAGCAGGGTGACATGGCTTTCATCCTCGGGCTGGCCATGCAGCGAGATCGTGGGCTTGGTGCCCTCGGGCCAATCCATCTGCTCGATCTTGTCGGCCACCGCCAGCATGCCGTAAAGCGGCGCCTCGAAATCGCCGGCAAGCTCGGCCATCACCATTTCGGTGGCCCGCCCGTTGTGGCGGAAGATGGGGTAAGAGGCACGCTCCTCGCGGATCGCGACCACATCGCCCAGTTCGACCACCCCGCGCGCGCCGGGCAGCACATTGGCCGGGATCGGCGTGGTGAGGAAGCTTTCGTCCACCACCCGCTGCGCCTTGTCCCGCTCCACCACGATGGGGATCGGGCGGCGGCCCTCGCCGCGATGGGAATAGCCCACCGTGGTGCCACCGTTGAGGATCTGGATGGTCGAGAACACATCCGCCTCCTGCACCCCGAAGAACTCGAGCTGGTCGGTGGAGATGGTGGCGCGCAGCCGCCGGCTCCGCTCGCCGAAATTGTCATCCACGTCGACGACGAAGGGAACCTCTTCGAACGCCTGGCGGATGCCGCGCGCGGCGGCGCGCCGGGTTTCGGGATCGGGACCATAGACCTCGGCCAGCAGGGTCGCGATCACCGGCGGGCCGGGGGGCGGCTCGACGGTTTTCAGGCTGGTGCCCGCGGGCACGTCGAGCGCGGTGATCCGTTCGCGGATCTCCAGCGCAATGTCGTGGCTGGTGCGTTCCCGCTCGCTCTTGGGCAGCAGGTTGATCTGCACATCGCCCAGTTCAGGCTTTTCGCGCAGGTAGTAGTGCCGCACCAGCCCGTTGAAGTTGAACGGCGCTGCCGCCCCCGCGTGGGTCTGGATCGAGATCACCTCGGGCAGGTCCAGTACCGCGCGGGCCACGTCCTGCGCCACCGCGTCGGTCGCCTCGACCGAGGCGCCCTCCGGCAGGTCGATCACCACCGCCAGCTCCGACTTGTTGTCGAAGGGCAGCAGTTTCACCGTCACGTCCTTGGTATAGAAGGCCGCCATCGAGCCGAAGCTGAGCCCGGCGGTGATCAGCAGGAACAGCCCCGAACGCCAGCGGGTCTTCAGCACCGGCCGCGCCACCGCGGTATAGATCCGGCCCAGCCGGCCGCCGTGGCCGCCCGCCTCGTCGTGATGCGCGGGCGCATTCCCGGCGATCTTGAACATCAGCCAAGGCGTGATGATCACCGCAACGAAGAAGGAAAAGATCATCGCCGCCGAGGCATTGGCCGGGATCGGGCTCATATACGGCCCCATCAGGCCGGAGACGAAGAGCATCGGCAGAAGCGCCGCCACAACCGTCAGCGTGGCGACGATGGTGGGGTTGCCCACCTCGGCCACGGCGCGGATCGCCTTGGTGGCGCGGTCGGCCTTGTCCGGCATGCCCCAGTGCCGCGCGATATTCTCGATCACCACGATGGCATCGTCCACCAGGATCCCGATCGAGAAGATCAGCGCGAACAGCGACACTCGGTTCAGGGTGTACCCCATGATCCAGGCGGCAAACAGCGTCAGCAGGATGGTGACCGGGATCACCACGGCGACCACAATGCTTTCGCGCCAGCCAATGGCGAACAACACCAGCGCCACGATGGAGATGGTGGCAAGGCCGAGGTGGAACAGCAGCTCGTTGGCCTTTTCATTGGCCGTCTCGCCATAGTCGCGGGTAACCTCAACCGCCACGTTTTCCGGGATCAGGCTGTCTTCCAGAAGATGCACGCGGTGCAGCACCTGTTCCGCGACGATCACCGCGTTGGCGCCGGCCCGCTTGGCCACGGCCAGGGTCACGGCGGGACTGCGGCGGATGGTGCCGTCGGCGTCCCGGGTGAGGTTCGAGACGATCTTGTCCGAGGTGTCGGCGACAAAGCTGATATCGGCCACGTCGCGCACATAGACCGGGCGGTTGTCGCGCGTGGTCAGTAGAAGGTTACCGATCTCGGCCGGCGCGCGCAGGGTTTCACCCGCCACCAGCGGGATCTGCTCGCCGCCATCGCGCACGGTGCCGGTGGAAAACGCCGCGTTCGCCGATTTCACCTTGTTCGACAGCTGTTGCAGCGTCACGCCGAACAGCGCCAGCCGGTCGGGATCGGGGGCGATGCGGATCGCCTCCGGGCTTTCCCCGACGAGATAGGTGAGGCCCACATCCTGGATCTTGGCCATCTCGACCTGAAGCTGGCGCGCCACCCGGGTGAGGTCATTGGAGGTCATTTCCTCCGCCCCCGGTTTCGGCGTCAGGGTCAGGGCCACGATGGCCACGTCGTCGATGCCGCGGCCGACGATCAGCGGCTCGTCAATGCCGACCGGGATGCGGTCGAGATTGGCGCGCACCTTGTCATGCACCCGCAGGATCGCCGCATCGGCCGAGGTGCCCACCAGGAAGCGGGCGGTAACCATCGCGTAATCGTCCATCGACTGGGAATAGACATGCTCGACCCCGTTGATGCCCTTGACGATGGTCTCCATCGGCTCGGTCACCAGTTTCACCGCGTCCTCGGCGCGCAGTCCCGGCGCCTGGATATGGATATCGACCAGCGGCACCGAGATCTGTGGCTCTTCCTCGCGCGGCAGGCTGATCAGCGCCACCAGCCCCACCGCCAGCGCGGCAAGGATCATCAGCGGCGTCAGAGGCGAGCGGATGAAGGCACGGGTCAGCCCGCCGGCAATGCCGAGCGGGCCCTGCTTTTCGGTATTGTCCTCACTCATGGCCGGCCACCAGCACGTCGCCCGCGCTCAACCCGCTGAGGATTTCCACCATCGGCGTACCATCGAGCGTGTGGGCATCGCCCAGCACCACGGCGCGGTCGACCGGGTCGCCGCCCGCGCCGCGCACGGTGACGAAATCCAGCCCCATGCGGGTGTCCACCCGGTCGGCGGGCACCAAGAGCGCGCTGCGCTTGCCCACCGGCAGGCTGACCAGCACCCGGGCATTGACGAAATCGCTGCTCAGCCCCTCGACCTCGACGTCGGCGATGACGCGGCCGTTGTCGATCTCGGGGTAAACCTTGGCCAGGCGGCCGCTGCGGCTTTCCCCTTCGCCGCCGATGCGGATCTCGATCCCTTCCTCGAGATAGGCGGCGTGGCGTTCCGGCACCGCAAGGCGCAGGAAGAAGCCGCCGCCGCCAATCTGGGCGATGGTTTCGCCTGCCATGATCACCGAGCCGCGGGTCACCGGCACGTCGATTACCTTGCCGGCGATGGGCGCCAGCACCGCGCCCTCGGCCGCCTGCTCCTCGATCACCCGTTTCTGGGCGCGGGTCGCTTCGATCTGGTTCTGCAGCACTTCGACCTGGGTGCGCAGCGCGTCCAGCCGCTGCGCGGTGGTCACGCCACGCTCCAACAGGTCCTCGCCGCGCTGCAGCTCGGTTTGGGCGTTTTCAAGCTGCGATTGCAGCGCGTCGATCTGACCCTGGACCGAGTCCAGTTGCAGCTCCAGCTTGGGGTCGTAGATATCGGCGATCACCTGGCCGGCGGTCACCTCGCTCCCCTCGGTCACCTCGACCGAAACCAGCGTGCCGCCGATCCGCGACCGAGCCGGGATCAGGTCGCGGGCCTCGACCCGGCCGAACACGGCCCGCCATTCGGTGACCTCATGGCGTTCGACCGTCTGGTCCGAAGCGGCGAGGGCCGGCCCCGACCCCAGAATCGGCCCCAGTACCGCCAGTGCTGACGCAAAAATGAAAGTCCGCATCGCCTATCCTCACTACCGCCGCATCGGGTGAATACAGATGCACACCACGGAATATTTTGCAATCCCGCGGGGCGTTGCGGCGGGCGGCGCGCGGATAGGTCGCGCCGACCCGAGCGATCGGTCAGAGCAATGATTACTTGGTCAGAATCAACTTACCGGCGCGGGTGATGCGCAGGGTGTAAAGCTGATCGCCCAGCGCGATATGAGCCAGCCGGCCGCCGCCGGTCAGTTCCTCGGCGCGGTGGGCGGGCAGTACCGGTTCGGAATCGTGGCCGGCAGTGGTGGGGGCGTGAAAAGTCATCGTCCTGTCCTCAGGTCTGTTTCGATACGGTCAATCACCGCGTCCACGGACAGGCCGAGCCACAACCCGGCATCGGTAAGAATGGTCCAGACATTATCGCGCCGCCGCGGCGGGCGGAGGGGGTCGGCTGGGCGTTGCATCGGCATGGTCCCGTGTTCTGCGGATGGCTGACCCGGCACGAAGCGGGCTGGCTGGATGCGACAATCCTGACCAAAAGAGTCGCACATGTCAACCTGAGTATTTTACTAGGTTAATGTCCCACCCGTGCCCCGCCGGGCAGGAACCGGTCGGGATTGGCGACGATCCAATCCATCACCCGCGTCGCCGGTTGCGACAGCTCTTCTCCGGCGCTGTGCAGCACGAACCAGTGCCGGATGATCGGCAGCCGCTCGGCCGGGATCGACACCAGCCGGCCGGATTTCAGCTCTTCATGCACGGTGTGGCCCGACAGGATTGCCACCCCCAGTCCGGCCGCCACCGCCTGTTTGATGGTCTCGTTCGATTCCATCTCGGTATAGGAGAACTCGCTGCCCTCGCCGATCTCGTCGAGGAACCGCATAGTCAGGATCCGGGTGCCGGAACCGGGTTCGCGCATCACGAAATGCTGGCACAGGATGTCGTCCGGGCTGACCTGCTCCAGCTTGGTCAACGGATGGCCCGGCGGCACCACCAGCAGATGCGGATGCGCCCCGATCGACCGCGCGGTCACCGACGGCTGACGCGGCGGCCGGCCCATGATGACCAGATCCAGATCGCCGGTCTCGATCATCTGGATGATCCGCGCCCGGTTGCCGATCCGCAGCACCACCTCGATATCGGGAAACTCCTCCCGCAGCAGCGCCACCAGGCGCGGGGCGTAGTATTTCGCCGTGCTCACCACCCCCAGAACCACGGTGCCGGACAGCCCCTTGCTGAGCGTGTCGATCTGATGCACCGCCCGCTCCAGCGCCGCGCGGGTGGTGCGGTAGGCGGCCAGAAGCGCCTCACCCTCCCCGGTCGGCGCGAATCCCCCATGGCCGCGACTCACCAGGGCGCAGCCGAAATTCTCCTCCAGCGCCCGGAGCTGGCTGTGCACCGCCGGAGGTGTGAGCGATAACATCTCCGCCGCCGTGCTGATCGCGCCGAATTCGCAAACCGCCGAGAGCGCGCGCAACTGTTTGAATGTTATGGCATTGAGTCGCTTCATTCAGGAAAATCTAATCTGCTTTTACAAGTTTTAAATTTCTTATAACCTCGCCCCGTGGATATCAAGCATTCCGAGGACGGAGGAAAACCCTTGAAAAACGAACCCTGCCTGATTGCGGACGCCGGCCTGATTCCGGCGCAGCTGGAAGCCCCGATGCAGGCGCTGTGCCGTGTCGCGTCGGATCTGGCGCTCACCATTGCCCGCGGCCCGCTGGGCGGCGCATTGGGCGCCGAAGTGGGCAGCAATACCGACGGCGACAACCAGAAGGCGCTGGACGTGATGGCCGACGAGGCCTTTGTTGCCGGCCTGCGCGGCACCGGCATTCGCTGGTACGCCTCCGAAGAGCAGGAAACCGTCGAGGAGATCGACGCGGACGGCCCGCTGGCGCTGGCCATCGACCCGCTGGACGGCTCCTCCAACATCGACGTCAACGTGTCCATCGGCACCATCTTTTCGATCCGCCCGGCGCAAGAGGGGGCCGAGGAGAGCTTCCTGCGCTCGGGCCGCGAACAGATCGCGGCTGGCTATTTCATCTACGGCCCGATGACCGCGCTGGTGGTCACCTTTGGCGACGGCGTGCTGACCTTCGTGCGCGACCCCGAGAACGGCCGCTTCACCCAGGCCGAAGGCAAGATGCAGATCCCCGCGGATTCCTCGGAGTTTGCCATCAACGCCTCCAACTACCGCCACTGGTCCAAGCCTGTGCGTGCCTATATCGACGACTGCCTGCAGGGGATCGAGGGGCCGCGGTCCAAGAATTTCAACATGCGCTGGGTCGCCTCGCTGGTGGCTGAAACCCACCGCATCCTGTCGCGCGGCGGCATCTTCCTTTACCCCTCCGACGCGCGCCCGGGCTACGAACACGGCCGGCTGCGCATGGTCTATGAATGTGCGCCCATCGCCATGCTGGTCGAACAGGCCGGCGGCCGGGCGACCACCGGGCAGGATCCGCTGCTGGATCAGCGCCCCGATCAGCTTCACGCACGCACCCCGCTTGTCTTCGGCACGCCGGACAAGGTGGACCGCGTCACCGCTTATCACGACCTGCCCGAACAGGAGATTTCGGCGCTGTTCGGCAACCGCGGATTGTTCCGCGCCTGAAGGGAGGCTTTATGTCCAGGAAACATCCCATCATCTCGGTGACCGGCTCGTCCGGGGCCGGGACCACCACGGTCAAGGCCACCTTCGATCAGATCTTCCGCCGCGAGGGGATCGAGGCGGTCTCGATCGAGGGGGACGCCTTTCATCGCTACAACCGCGCGGCGATGAAGGCCGAGCTCGAAAAGCGCAAGGCGGCAGGTGACGACACCTTCAGCCATTTCAGCTTTGACGCCAACGAGTTGGGCAAGCTTGAGGATGTGTTCCGCACCTACGGCGAAACCGGCAAGGGCGAGACCCGCCACTACGTCCATGACGAGGACGAGGCGGCGCGCTGGGGCGCGGAGCCGGGCAATTTCACCGGCTGGAAGCCTTTCGCCGACAATTCCGACCTGCTGTTCTACGAGGGGCTGCACGGCGCGGTGGTGAACGATGACGTCAACATCGCAAAATACGCCGACCTGAAGATCGGCGTGGTGCCGGTGATCAACCTGGAGTGGACCCAGAAGATTCACCGCGACAAGGCCAGCCGCGGCTATACCACCGAGGCGGTGACGGACACCATCCTGCGCCGCATGCATGCCTATGTGCATTGCATCTGCCCGCAGTTCGTCGAGACGGACGTGAATTTCCAGCGGGTGCCGGTGGTCGATACCTCAAACCCGTTTTGCGCCCGCTGGATCCCCACCGCCGACGAAAGCCTGGTTGTGATCCGCTTCAAGAACCCGCGCGGGATCGACTTCCCCTATCTCACCTCGATGATCGAGGGCAGCTGGATGACCCGCGCCAATTCCATCGTCATCCCCGGCGGCAAGATGGACCTGGCGATGCAGCTGATCTTCACCCCGATGGTTCACCGTCTGGTGAGCGAATCCAAACGCGCCTGAGGAGGTCCCGATGAACCAGTTGAGCCAGATCACCGCCGCCTCAGAGGACATGATGGCCAACGCGATCCGCGCGTTGGCGATGGATGCGGTGCAGGCCGCGAACTCCGGCCACCCCGGCGCGCCGATGGGTCTGGCCGATGTGGCGACGGTTCTGTTCAACCGGTTCATCAGCCTCGATCCCGCCACCGCCGACTGGCCCGACCGCGACCGCTTCGTGATGAGCGCGGGCCATGGCTCGATGCTGGTCTACGCGATCAACCACCTGCTGGGCTATGACGATATGGACATGGACCAGCTCCGCAATTTCCGCCAGCTCGGCTCCCGCACCGCCGGGCACCCGGAATACGGCCATGCCAAGGGGATCGAGACCACCACCGGCCCGCTGGGTCAGGGCATTGCAACGGCGGTCGGCATGGCGCTGGCCGAGCGGATGCACAATGCGCGCTTCGGCGACGATCTGGTCGATCATTACACCTACGTGATCGCCGGCGACGGTTGCCTGATGGAGGGGATCAGCCATGAGGCGATCGACTTCGCCGGCCATATGGGGCTGGGCCGGCTGATCCTGTTCTGGGACGACAACGGCATCACCATCGACGGGTCCACCGACATCTCCACCTCCACCGATCAACAGGCGCGCTTCGCTGCTTCCGGCTGGCACGTTCAGGCGGTGGACGGCCATGACAAGGACGCGATTGCTGCCGCCATCGAGACCGCCCGCGCCGATGGTCGCCCCTCGATGATCGCCTGCAAGACGGTGATCGGTTTCGGCGCGCCCAACAAGCAGGGCACCGCCGCCACCCACGGCGCGCCGCTGGGGGACGCGGAAATCGCCGCCGCCCGCGCCGAGCTGGGCTGGACCCACCCGCCGTTCGAGATCCCGCAAGACGTCTACGCCGCATGGCACGCCATCGCCGCCCACGGCGCCGAAGCCCGCGCCGCATGGGACGCCCGGCTGGCGGCGAGCCCGAAGGCCGCCGATTTCACCGCCTCCCTCTCCGCCCCCGATGCGGCCGCGCTCAACGCCGCGATCACGGAATACAAGGCGAAGCTCTCCGAGGACGCGCCGAAGGTCGCTACCCGCAAGGCCAGCGAAATGGCGCTGGAGGTCGTCAATGCGACCCTGCCCAATTCCATCGGCGGCTCCGCCGACCTCACCGGCTCCAACAACACCTGCACCAAGGGGATGACGCCGGTCAGCCGCGACAACTACGGCGGCGACTACATCCACTACGGCATCCGCGAACACGGCATGGCCGCGGCGATGAACGGCATTTCGCTGCACGGCGGTTTCCTGCCCTATGGTGGCACCTTCCTGGCCTTTGCCGATTACTGCCGCCCGTCCATCCGCCTCTCGGCGCTGATGCAGCGCCCGGTGGCCTATGTGATGACGCACGACAGCATCGGGCTGGGTGAAGACGGCCCGACCCACCAGCCGGTCGAAACCATCGCCAGCTTGCGCGCCATGCCCAACCTGAGCGTCTTCCGCCCCGCCGACGCGGTGGAAACCGCCGAGGCCTGGGAACTGGCCGCCTCCAGCGGCAAAACACCCAGCGTTCTCTGCCTGTCGCGGCAGGGCCTGCCGACCCTCCGCACCACCCACGAGGCCGAGAATCTGACCGCTCGCGGCGCCTATGTGCTGCGCGAGGCGGACGGCGCCCGCGACGTCACCCTGATCGCCACCGGCTCGGAGGTCGAAATCGCCATGACCGCCGCCGATCTGCTGGCCGCAGAGGGGATCAAGGCCGCCGTCGTCTCCGCCCCCTGTTTCGAACTGTTCACCGCCCAGGACGCCGCCTATCGCGCGCAGGTCCTCGGCACTGCCCCCCGCATCGGGATCGAGGCCGCCGTCCGGCAAAGCTGGGACAGCCTGCTGCGCCCCGAAGACGGATTCATCGGCATGACCGGTTTCGGCGCCTCCGCGCCCGCCCCGGAGCTTTATGAGTATTTCGGCATCACCGCCGCCCACACCGCCGCGAAGGCACGCGAACTCTTAGCCTAAGAGGTTGAAATGACAATTAAAGTTGCAATTAACGGCTTTGGCCGAATAGGCAGGTGCACCCTGAGCGCCATCGCCCAGAGCGGCCGCAACGATATCGAGGTGGTCAAACTGAACGCCACCGGCCCGATCGAGACCGCCGCGCATCTGCTGAAATACGACAGTGTCCATGGCCGCTTTCCCGGCGAGATCCGGGTGGAGGGCGACACGATGGATCTGGGCCACGGGCCGATGCAGGTGTTCTCCACCTATGATCCCTCCGAACTCGACTGGTCCGGCGTCGACGTGGTGCTGGAATGCTCCGGCAAGTTCAACTCGCGCGAGGCCGCAGCGGTTCACCTGGGCCAGGGCGCGAAAAAGGTGTTGATCTCCGCCCCCGCCAAGGGTGCCGACCGCACCATGGTCTATGGCGTCAACCACCGCGACCTGAAACCCTCGGAAATCGTCGTCTCCAATGGCTCCTGCACCACCAATTGCCTCGCGCCGATGGCCAAAGCACTGAACGACGCAGTGGGCATCGAACAGGGTATCATGACCACGGTGCATTCCTATACCGGCGACCAGCCGACGCTGGACCGCCGCCACAAGGACCTCTATCGCGCCCGCGCCGCCGCCATGGCGATGATCCCGACCACGACCGGCGCGGCCAAGGCGATCGGCGAGGTGCTGCCCGAACTCAAGGGCAAGCTCGACGGCTCCGCTATCCGGGTGCCGACGCCGAACGTCTCCGCGGTCGACCTGACTTTCCGCCCCGGCAAATCGGTGACGGAGGAAGAGATCAACGCGATCATCGCCGAGGCCGCATCCGGCGCGATGCGCGGCATCATGAGCTACGAGACCGAGCCGAAGGTCTCGGTCGATTACAACCACGAGACCCATTCGTGCAATTTCGCCGCCGACCAGACCCGTGTGATCGACGGATCGCTGGTGAGGGTGATGGCCTGGTACGACAACGAATGGGGCTTTTCCTGTCGCATGGCCGACAACGCGGCGCATATGGGGCAGGTCGGATGAATATCCCGCGCATCTCCGACATGGACGTCGCCGGCAAACGTCTGCTGGTCCGCGCAGACCTGAATGTGCCGACCGAGGGCCGCCGGGTCACCGACGCCACCCGCATCGAACGGTTTGCGCAAGGGATGCGGCCGCTGCTGGCGCGGGGCGCAAGACTGGTGGTCCTCACCCATTTCGGCCGCCCCAAGCCCAATGAGCTGAATTCCAGCTTCTCGGTCGACAAGCTGCGCCCGGCGCTGGCCGAGGCTTTGGGCGTGCCGGTCCGGTTCTCCGATGTCTGCGCCGACGACTCCGCCGTGATCCTGTCGCGGCAACTGGCCGATGGCGAGGCACTCCTGTGCGAGAACCTGCGCCTGAACCCGGGCGAGACCGCCAACGACCCCACCTTCGCCGCGCAACTCGCCCGGCTCGGCGATATCTATGTCAACGACGCCTTTTCCGTCGCCCACCGCGCGCATGCCTCGACCGAGGCCGTGGCCCGCCTTCTCCCCGCTGCCGCCGGGCCGCTTCTGCTGGAAGAACTGGAGGCGCTCGACGCCGCGCTCGACGCGCCGAAGCGGCCCTCGGTGGCGATTGTCGGCGGCGCCAAGGTCTCGTCCAAGATCGCGGTGCTGAAACACCTGGTGCAGAAGCTCGACGCGGTGATCATCGGCGGCGGTATGGCCAATACCTTCCTGTTTGCCGACGGCGCGCCTATGGGCAAATCCCTGCACGAGGCCGACCAGATCGACACCGCGCGCGAGATCCGGCGGCTGGCCGAGAAATCCGGCTGCTACCTGCACCTGCCGCAGGACGTGGTGGTGGCCCGCGAATTCAGGGCCGGCGCCGAGGCGGAGGTCACCGATGCCTTCGCCTGCCCCGCCGATGCGATGATCCTCGACGCAGGGCCACAGGCGCTGTCCGGGTTTCAGTCGGTGCTGTCCGGCGCGAAAACCATCCTGTGGAACGGCCCGCTCGGCGCGTTCGAGATGCCGCCGTTCGACCGGGCCACTGTCGCGCTGGCCCGCACCGCCGCCGCGCTCACCCTTGAGGGTCGCGCCGTCACCGTGGCGGGCGGCGGCGATACCGTCGCGGCGCTGAACGCGGCGGGCGTTACCCAAGACTTCACCTATGTCTCCACCGCCGGTGGGGCATTCCTGGAATGGCTGGAGGGCAAGACGCTCCCCGGCATCGCGGCGCTCACCGGCGCCGCCGCAGCCGCCTGAGGCAAGGAGGTCCGAAATGGCACTGATCACACTCCGGCAATTGCTGGATCACGCGGCGGAACACGGATACGGCGTGCCCGCCTTCAACATCAACAACATGGAACAGGGCCTCGCGATCCTGCGCGCGGCGGAAAAATGCGACGCGCCGGTGATCCTGCAGGCCAGCCGCGGTGCGCGGTCTTACGCCGGCGACATCATGCTGCGCCACATGGTGCAGGCGCTGGCCGAGATGTTCCCCGACATCCCCATTGTCATGCATCAGGACCACGGCAACAACGACGCAACCTGCCTGACCGCGATCCGCCACGGCTTCACCTCCGTGATGATGGATGGCTCGCTGGAGGAGGACATGAAAACGCCCGCCTCCTATGACTACAACGTCGAGATCACCGCGCGGGTGACCGCCGCCGCCCATGCGGTCGGCGCCTCGGTCGAAGGCGAGCTGGGGGTCTTGGGCTCGCTGGAAACCGGCGAGGCGGGCGAAGAGGACGGCTCCGGCGCGGTCGGCAAGCTCAGCCAGGACCAGCTCCTGACCGATCCCGATCAGGCAGTGGATTTCGTCATGGCGACCAAATGCGATGCGCTCGCCATCGCCTGCGGCACCAGCCACGGCGCCTATAAGTTCAGCCGCAAACCCGATGGCGAGATCCTGTCGATGAAGACCATCGCCGCGATCCACGACAAGCTGCCAAATACCCACCTGGTGATGCATGGCAGCAGTTCGGTCCCGCAGGAGTTGCAGGACATCATCAACGCCTATGGCGGCGCCATGCCGCAAACCTACGGCGTGCCGGTCGAAGAGATCGAGCGCGGCATCAAAATGGGCGTGCGCAAGGTCAATATCGACACCGATTGCCGGATGGCGATGACCGGCCAGTTCCGCAAGGTGGCCACCGAGAAACCGGCCGAATTCGACCCGCGCAAATTCATGATCCCGGCGATGGACGCGCTGGAGGCGCTCTGCGTGGACCGCTTCGAACGCTTCGGCACCGCCGGCCACGCCAATCGCATCAAGCCCGTCCCGATGGACGATATGGCCGCCCGCTACAGCTCGGGCGCGCTGGACCCGCAAATCGCCGCGACCCGGGCGGCCGAATAACCAGCCGGGACCCAAAGGAGGAAACGCAAATGGACCAATCTAACCGCTATGCCCGCCTCGACCTGAAGGAAGAAGACCTGATCGCCGGCGGTCAACATGTACTGGTGGCCTATATCATGAAACCGAAACCCGGTTTCGGCTCCTACCTCGCCACCGCCGCGCATTTCGCCGCCGAAAGCTCGACCGGCACCAATGTGGACGTCTCCACCACCGACGACTTCACCCGCGGCGTCGATGCGCTGGTCTATGAGATCGACGAAGACAACGAACTGATGAAGATCGCCTATCCGATCGAGCTGTTCGACCGCAATATCCTCGACGGGCGGGCGATGATCTGCTCGTTCCTGACGCTGGCGATCGGCAACAACCAGGGCATGGGCGACGTGGAATACGCCAAGCTGCACGATTTCTACGTGCCGCCCGCCTTCCTGCGGCTGTTCGACGGCCCCTCCACCACGATCAGCGATCTGTGGCGGGTGCTGGGCCGGCCGCATGTGGACGGCGGCTTCATCGTCGGCACCATCATCAAGCCCAAGCTGGGCCTGCGCCCGCAGCCGTTTGCCGACGCCTGCTACGACTTCTGGCTGGGCGGCGATTTCATCAAGAACGACGAACCGCAGGGCAACCAGCTGTTCGCACCGCTGAAGGAGACCATTCCGCTGGTCGCGGACGCGATGAAACGCGCCCAGGACCAGACCGGCGAGGCCAAGCTGTTCTCGGCCAACATCACCGCCGACGATCATTACGAGATGCTGGCGCGCGGCGAATTCATCCTGGAGACCTTCGGCGAGAACGCCGATCACGTGGCCTTCCTGGTCGACGGTTACGTCACCGGTCCGGCGGCGATCACCACCGCCCGGCGCGCCTTCCCGAACCAGTACCTGCACTACCACCGCGCCGGCCACGGCGCCGTGACCTCGCCGCAGAGCATGCGCGGCTACACCGCCTTCGTGCTATCGAAAATGGCGCGGATGCAGGGCGCCAGCGGCATCCACACCGGCACCATGGGCTTCGGCAAGATGGAAGGCGAAGCCGCCGACAAGCTGATGGCCTACATGATCACCGACGACAGCGCCGATGGTCCCTATTTTCACCAGGAATGGCAGGGGATGAACCCCACCACGCCCATCATCTCCGGCGGCATGAACGCGCTGCGGATGCCGGGTTTCTTCGAGAACCTGGGCCACTCCAACCTGATCATGACCGCCGGCGGCGGCTCGTTCGGCCATATCGACGGCGCGGCGGCCGGGGCCACCTCGTTGCGGCAGGCCGAACAGTGCTGGAAACAGGGCGCCGATCCGCTGGAATTCGCCAAGGACCACAAGGAGTTCGCCCGCGCGTTCGAAAGCTTCGCGAGCGACGCCGACAAGCTCTACCCCGGCTGGCGCAAGGCGCTGCGGCTGAACTCCGCCGCCTGAGCCGTCAGGGGCGGCCGCGCCCCTGACCGTTTTCTTTTGAAGAAAACGGGCCGGGATTTTCCAAGAATCCCGGCCCGTCTGCCCAGAGGGAGGAGCCCATCATGAGTGTTGACCGTTCGATCAAGATCGCACCGTCGATCCTGTCCGCCGATTTCGCCAACTTCGGACAGGAAATCCGCGCCATCGAGGATCAGGGCGCCGACTGGGTCCATGTGGATGTGATGGACGGCCATTTCGTCCCCAACCTCACCTTCGGCCCGCCCGCGGTGAAGGCGTTCCGCCCCCACGTGAAAACGGTGATGGACGTGCATCTGATGATCGCGCCTGTGGACCCCTATATCGCCGCCTATGCCGAGGCGGGCGCCGATGTGATCACCGCCCATTTCGAGGCGGGTCCGCACCCCCACCGCACCCTGCAGGCGATCCGCGCCGCGGGCTGCAAGGCCGGGCTGGCGCTGAACCCCGGCACGCCGGCCTCCGCGGTGGAATACCTGCTCGACATGGTCGATCTGATCTGCGTGATGACGGTGAACCCCGGCTTCGGCGGGCAGAAGTTCATCCATTCCCAGCTCGACAAGATCAAGGAGCTGCGTCGGATGATCGGCACCCGCCCGGTGCATATCGAGGTCGACGGCGGCGTCGATCCCACCACCGCGCCGCTGGTGGCCGATGCCGGCGCCGACGTGCTGGTGGCGGGGTCCGCCGTGTTCAAGGGCGGCTCGGTCAGCCAGCCGGAGGTCTACGGCCAGAACATCCGCGCCATCCGCGAGGCGGCGCAGGGGGTCTATGCGTGACTATGGTTTTCCGCCGTTGTCATTCATATGTGCGAATGCGACCATATGTATGACAGTTCACGCGGACAGGAGGAGCACATCATGGACATCACCCGCCGGACATTTCTGCACGGTGCGGGCGCAGGGCTCGCACTCACCGGGCTCGGCGCCCATCGCGCCTGGGCCGAGACCAGCCTGAGCTTCGGCAACATGCAGGTTCAGACCCTGTCGGACGGCAACCTGGTGCTGCCGCCCGATTTCATCTTCGGCCCGATGCCGCAGGCGGAACTGGCACCGCTGCTGGCCGAGCGCGGCATCGACCCCAGCCAGCCGCTGACCCCCGACTGCAACGTGACGCTCCTGCGTGACGGCGACCGGGTGGTGCTGTTCGACACCGGCGCCGGCAATGCCTTCCAACCCTCGGCGGGCGAACTGCTCGACGCGCTCGATGCCGCCGGGGTCGCGCCCGAGGATGTCACCCACGTGGTCTTCACCCACGGCCACCCGGACCACCTCTGGGGGGTGCTGGACGATTTCGACGACCCGCTGTTTTCCGAGGCCGAGCACATGATGGGCCGTGTCGAGTGGGATTACTGGTACAACCCCGAAACCGTGGACACCATCGACAGCGGCCGCACCGCCTTTGCCGTCGGCGCCAAGCGGCGGCTTGAGATGCTGGAGGATGCGATCACCTTCTTCGACGACGGCGAAGAGATCCTGCCCGGCGTCGCGGCGCGGGCCACCTATGGCCACACCCCGGGCCATATGGCGTTTGAGCTGCGTTCAGGCAGCGAGGCGGTGATGGTGGTGGGCGATTCCATCGGCAACCACCACCTGGCCTTTGCCCGGCCCGGCTGGAACTCCGGCTCCGACCAGGATCAGGAGACGGCTGCCGCCACCCGGGTCAAGCTGCTGGACCAGCTTGCCCACGACCAGATGCGCCTGATCGGCTTCCACCTGCCCGATGGCGGTCTGGGCCGGGCAGAGCGCGACGGCGACAACTACCGCTTCGTCCCGGAAGCCGTCTGAGACCGAGGAGACAGATCATGGCCACGACCCCGCCCGTCTGCGATTTCGGCTGGAAAGCCCCGGGCTTCACCCTGCCCGCGACCGACGGGCGGGTGCTCTCCCTTGCCGATGTGGCGGGGCCGAACGGCACCCTGATCATGTTCATCTGCAACCACTGCCCCTATGTGATCGCCGTGCGCGACCGCATCCTGCGCGACGCGCGCGAGTTGATGACGATGGGCGTGGGCGTAGCGGCGATCAGCGCCAACGATGCCGACGCCTACCCGGCCGACAGTTTCGACAACATGCGAAAACTGGCGGAGGAGCTGGCGCTCCCCTTCCCCTATCTCTACGACGAAGACCAGAGCGTCGCGCGCGCCTATGGCGCCGCCTGCACACCGGATTTCTTCGGCTTCAATTCGGATCTGGAGCTGCAATACCGCGGCCGCCTCGATGCCTCGCGCAAACAGGCGGGCCCGCCGGACCTGCGCCGCGACCTCTTTGAGGCGATGAAACAGATTGCAGAAACCGGGCAGGGCCCGGCCGACCAGATCCCCTCGATGGGATGTTCGATCAAATGGAAGGGGGCGGCGTGACCGCGATTATCTTTGACCTCGACGGCACGCTGGTGGATAGCGCGCCCGATATTCAGGCCGCGGCCAACAAGATGCTGGAAAGCGAGGGGCTGGCGCCGCTCGACCTGCCGACGGTGATCAGTTTCATCGGCAACGGACTGCCCAAGCTGGTGGAGCGCAGCATGCGCGCCCGCGACCTGCCGATGGCGCGGCACGCGGAGCTGACCGAACGGACACTGGAGTTCTACAACGCCGAAAGCACCGCGCGCACGGTGCCTTATCCCGGCCTCACCGATGCGCTCACCACCCTGCAGGCGCAGGGCTTCACCCTCGGCGTCTGCACCAACAAGCCGGCGGACCCCGCCCGCGACATCCTCAACCAGCTCAATCTCGCGGCGCATTTCGAGGTGGTGATCGGCGGCGACAGCCTCGCCGTGAAGAAACCCGACCCCGCCCCGCTGCGCGCCGCCTTCGAGGCACTGGGGCGCGAGGGCCTCTATGTCGGCGACAGCGAGGTCGACGCCGAAACCGCCGAGCGCGCCGGCGTGCCCTTCCTGCTGTTCACCGAAGGCTACCGCAAACAACCGATCGAGGCGCTTCCGCATCTGGCCCGTTTCGATCATTTCGACGCGCTGCCCGGGCTGATTGCCCAGGCGCTGGAGCGCGCCGGATGAGGCCCGCGGCGCTGATCTTCGACGTCGACGGCACGCTGGCCGAGACCGAGGAGGCCCACCGCCGCGCCTTCAACGAGACCTTCGCCGAAGCCGGGCTCGACTGGCATTGGAGCCGCGAGACCTATGCCGACCTGTTGCGCACCACCGGCGGCAAGGAACGCATGCGCACCTGGCGGCAAGAGGTGGGATCCGGCCCGGACGACGCCACCATCGCGGATCTGCACGCCGCGAAGACCGCCCGGTTCGGCAGCATCGTGGCCAGCGGCGGTCTGGCGCTGCGTCCCGGGGTGGCCCAGCTGGTCGCCGCCGCCCGCGCCCGTGGCCAGCGCGTGGCGGTGGCCACCACCACCAGCCGCCCGAATGTCGACGCCCTGTGCCAGGCCTGCTGGGGTCAGCCGGCAGAACGGGTTTTCGACGTGGTCGCGGCGGGCGACGAGGTGCCGGCCAAGAAACCGGCGCCCGATGTCTACCTGCTGGCGCTGGAACGGCTGGGCCTCGGCCCCGCCGATGCCGTCGCGCTGGAGGACAGCCGCAATGGCGTCCTCTCGGCTCAGGCCGCCGGGCTGCCGGTGATCGTCACCCCATCGGCCTATACCGCGGCGGACGACTTCACCGGCGCGCATGCGATCATTCCCGACCTCACCGCAGACAATCTGCCCGCCAACCTGCGCTGAGACGGCTCAGGCCAGCCGGTCCACCGTCCCGCTGTCCTCCCGGATCATGTTGGCGGCCTTTTCCGCGATCATGATGGTCGGCGCATTGGTGTTGCCGCCGATCAGCGTCGGCATCACCGAGGCATCGACCACCCGCAGCCCCTCCATCCCGCGCACGCGCAGCCGCGGATCGACCACCGCCATCGCGTCCACCCCCATCTTGCAGGTGCCGACGGGGTGGTAGATGGTATCGGCCCGCGCCCGGATGTGACGCTCCCATTCCGCGTCGCTCATCCCGTCGTGCAGGCCGAACAGCTCCTTGTCGCGATAGGGCGCCATCGCCGGCGCCTGCAGGATCGCGCGGGCCATCTTGGCGCCCTTGATCGTTGTCTCCAGATCGCGCGGATCGGAGAGGAACTGCGGATCGATCGCGGGCGCGGCCAGCGGATCGTCGCTCTGCAGCGTCACGGTGCCCCGGCTGTAGGGCCGCAGCGCGCAGACATGACAACTGAACCCATGCCCTAGGTGCAGCTTGCGCGCATGATCGTCGACGATGGAGATCACGAAATGCAGCTGGATATCCGGCCGCTCCAGCGCCGGGTCGGTTTTCAGAAACCCCGCCCCCTCGGCAAAGGGCGTGGCCACCATGCCGCCGCCGTCCCGGCGCCAGCGCAGGATATGCTTGACGAGGTTCACTGTCGCCGCCGGGCCGATGCCAAAATTGTCAGTGTCCCGGCTCTTGTAGGCGAGGATGAAATCCAGATGGTCCTGCAGGTTGCGCCCCACCCCGGGCAGCTCATGCAGCATGTCGATCCCGTGCAGGCGCAGATCGTCGGCATCCCCCACGCCGGACAGCTGCAGAAGCTGCGGCGAGTTGAACGCCCCGCCGCACAAGAGCACCTCCCGGGCGGCGCTGACCTGCTTCTCCGCCCGCCCCTGCCGATAGGCCACCCCCGTAGCGCGCTTGCCCTCGAACAGCACGCGGGTGGCATGCGCCCTTGTGATCACCGTCAGGTTGGGCCGGTCCATCACCGGGTGCAGATAAGCCGCCGCCGCCGAACAGCGCTCGCCATTGCGCGCGCGATCGTGGAACTGAGTCACCTGATAAAGGCCAACCCCCTCGTTATCGCCGCGATTGAAATCCGTGCTGCGGCGATGCTGCAACTGCCCCGCCGCCTCGACAAAGGCATGGCTGATCGGGCGCGGGTCCTTCTGGTCGGAGACCTGCAGGGGGCCGGCATCGCCATGCACCTCATCCGCCCCGCGCTCGTTGTTCTCCGCCCGCCGGAAATAGGGCAGCACCTCATCCCACGACCAGCCGTCGCAGCCGAGATCCGCCCAGCCGTCGTAATCGCTCCGATGCCCGCGCACGTAGAGCATGGCGTTGATCGCGCTCGACCCGCCCAGCGCCTTGCCCCGCGGCTGGTAGCCCTTGCGCCCGTTCAGCCCCGCCTGCGGCACCGTCTGATAGGCCCAGTTGCTGATCTTGCCATGCCCCGGCAGCATCGCCACCACGCCCGCTGGCGCCCGGATCAGGATATGCTTACCCGCGCCGCCCGCCTCCAGCAGGCAGACGCGCACGCCCGGATCCTCGCTCAGCCGCGCCGCCAGAACCGAACCGGCGGAGCCGCCGCCGACGATCACATAATCGAAGTCCATCACGCCCTCCCCTGCGCTTTGTCCCCAGCAAGTGAGAAAGCCGCACCCCTGTCCAGAAAAACTTGGCGTCAGCCTCCAACAGAGAAAGGCCCCCGGTCCAAAGACCGGAAGCGCCCCTGCTGTGTCTCACCCGGGATTTTCCCCTCGCAGCCGGCGCTCCCGCACCGGCCGCGAAGGCAGTTTCAGTCCCTGACGATACGGTTCGCCAGCACCCCGATCTTCTCGATCTCCAGCTCAAAACGGTCGCCCGGCGCCAGCCGCTTGCCCAGCTCCAGCCCGCAGCCGGTGCCGACGGTGCCCGAGCCTATCACCTCGCCCGGATAGAGGGTTTCCGAGGCCGAGATATGTTCGAGGATGCGTCCGAAATCATGCTGCATCTGCCGCGAGTTGCCGCCGCCCCAGCGTTCGCCGTTGACCCGCGCCTCCATCTCCAGCGCCACCGGATGCGCCACCTCATCGGCGGTCAGGATATACGGCCCGAGGATATTCCCGGTGTCGAAATCCTTGCCCTTCGCGGGTCCCAATTGCCCCGGCATCTCCTTCATCTGGGCATCGCGGGCGGAGACGTCATTGAGGATGGTGTAGCCGAAGATATAGTCCTCCGCCTCCTCCGGCTTGATGTTCACACCCTTCTTGCCGACGACGATGGCCATCTCCAGCTCGATATCCAGATGCTCGGCATAACCGGGCCAGATCACATCCTGCCCGTGACCGACGAACGACAACCGGTTGCCCTTGTAATAGATCGGCTGGTCATACCAGACCGGGGGCAGTTGCGGCTCCGCCTGGCCGAAGGCGCGCAGGCAGTTGAACAGATGCTCCTCGAACACCAGACAATCGCGGTACTGCACAGGCATCAGCGGCGGACGAAAGCTGACCTCCTCCTGCAGCAGGATCACCCGGTCGTCGGCATTCTCCACCAGCGCCCGGGCCTCTGCCAATGCCTCTTCACCGCCGTAGATCAGTGCCATCATGTCGACGAAATGCGCCGCATCCTCGCCCGCCAGTTCCGCAGCCAGATGCAGGTCGACCAGCCGGTCGTCGGGCAAGGCCGCGACCACGCGCTCGCGGGTCTCGTAACAAACGGTTGCAAGCCTCATCGTCTCACTCCTCGAAAATCGCCACGGCGCGGGTGAACCCGGCGCTGGCGGCCTTGATCTTGTAGGGGAAGCAGGAAATCTCGAACCCGTCGCCCGGAAGCTGGTCGAGGTTGGTCAGCTTCTCCATATGGCAATAGCCGATGTCCATACTGGCGCGATGCCCTTCCCAGATAATCGAGGGGTCGTGCGTTTTCGCGTATTCCTGCGCGGTCAGCGCAAAGGGCGCGTCCCAGGACCAGGCATCGGTGCCGGTCACCCGAACGCCGCGCTCCAGCAGATAAAGCGTCGCCGCCCGCCCGATGCCGCAGCCCTTCATCAGGTAATCGTCGTGACCATAGCGGTCGCCGGCCGAGGTATTCACCACCACGATGTCCAGCGGCCGCAGCTCATGGCCGATCCGCTTCAGCTCCGCCTCGATATCGCCGGGGGTGGCGACATAGCCGTCCTCGAAATGGCGGAAGTCCAGCTTCACGCCCGGATTGAAGCACCACTCCAGCGGCACCTCGTCGATGGTGATCGCCCGCTCGCCATTATTCATCGTCGAATGGTGATGATAGGGCGCGTCCAGATGGGTGCCGTTGTGGGTGGCGATCTGCAACCGCTCCACCGCCCAGCCCTCGCCGCCGGGGAGATCCTCTTTTTTCAGCCCCGGGAAAAACGCCATCACCTGTTCGGCGGTCTGCTCATGGGTCATATATTCGATCTGCGGCAGCATGATCGGCGGGTCGGACACGATCCCCATTTCCAGCGGGACGGACAGGTCGACAAAACGGCGTGCCATGGGTGGCCTCCTTTTCTAATACACAAGAACGGTTGCGAGGGCGGGAAAGACCATCACCAGCGCCAGCAGCGCCAGCATCATCAGCGCGAATGGGGCGGCCCCTCGGAATATCTCGCCCAGCGGAATATCGGGATCGTCCAGCGCGGATTTGATCACGAAGACAGAAATGCCGAAGGGCGGCGTCAGCAACCCGATCTCCACCGCGACGATGGTGACGATACCGAACCAGATCAGGTCCACCCCCATCTGACTCAGTACCGGCAGCATCAGAGGCACCAGGATCAGCATGATGGAGGAACTGTCGAGGATCGTCCCCATCACGATCACCAGCGCCACATAGGCCAGGATCACCCCCCAGAAACCAATGTCGGCATGGGCCACGAACTCTCCAAACCCCATCGGCACGCCGGACAGCGCCAGCATCCGTGAATACATCTGAGCCGCGATGATCAGGAAGGAAATCGCCGCCGTCACCAGCCCGGTATCGGTCAGCACCTGCCAGAAATCCCGCGCGCTCAGGCTCCGGCGCGCCAGTCCGATCACGATAGCGCCCAGGCAGCCCACCGCGCCCGCCTCGATCGGGGTAAAGAACCCGCCGTAGATACCACCCAGCACCAGCCCGATCAGCGCCGCGATGGGCAGCCCCTTGCGCGCCACTTCCCCCCGGCTCAGCACCGGCATATCGCCCGCGTCATGCGCCGAGCCCAGCGTGGCGGGGCGGAATTTCGCGGTGAGCCAGATACTGCCGCCGAAGATCGCGGCCAGCAGCAGCCCGGGAAGAACACCGGCGATGAACAGGTCGCCGACTGACTGTTCGGTTAACAGGCCGTACAAAATCAGCAGCAAACTGGGCGGAATCAGCATTCCCAGCACCGAGGACCCCGCGACGACGCCGACCGAGAACCGCGGCGAATAGCCGTGCCGGATCATCTCCGGCACCGCGATGCGGGTGAAGACCGCCGCCGACGCGATGGAGATGCCGGTGATCGCGGCAAAGATCGCATTGGCCCCCACCGTGCCGATCCCCAGCCCCCCGGCGAAGCGGCGGAACAGGTGGTTGGCCACATCGAAGGCATCCCGCCCCATGCCGGTGACCGAAACCAGATAGCCCATCAGCACGAACAAGGGCACCACGCCGAAGAAATAGCTGGAGATCGTCTCCGACGCCGCCAGCGCCAGCAGCTTGCCCGCCAGCAGCGGCGAGCCCTTGATCATCCAGACCCCGACGTAAGACGACAGCATCAACGCAAACGGCACCCAGAAGCCGAGGTAAACCATTGCCACCATCGCCCCGAAGGAGGCCAGCCCGATCTCGAATGGGGTCATCCGCGCCCCTCCCCGGCGATCAGCCGAAGCAGCGTCTCACAGGCCGAGAGCACGAGCTGTACCCACAGCGCGGCGCAGCCCACCAGGATGATCAGCTTCACCGGCCAGATCGGCGCGGTGAAATCGCCAACCGTGCCTTCGTAGGTGCCGCGCACCCAGGCTTTCTCGAAGAGCGGCAGAGAGGCCGAGAACAGCACCCAGATCAGCGCCGCGGCGGCCACGGCGAACAGGAGTTCCAGCACCAGTCGCAAGCGCGGTGCACGTTGCCCCAACGGGCTCAGCAGGGCCTCGGCCCGCGTCAGCCGCCCCTTGCGGAACGTCTGGGCGATCTGCAGGAACACGATGGCGACGATCGACATCGACACCATTTCCGGCACGCCGGAGATCGGCGCGGAAAACGCCCCGCGGCCAATCACATCGGCATTGACCAGCACCATCAGCGCCAGGATCAGCAGCGTGCCGGCGACATTGAGCCCGCCGGTCACCAGATCGACCGCCCGGCGCAGCGCACGGAACCAGCCGGGCAGGTGCGCGGCCTCAGCCATGCCCGCCTCCCTGCCCGGAGCGCACGCCGTTTCCCGCGCCGGAAAACGGACGCCCACCAAAGGCAACCAAGTTCGAAAACATCATGTCAGGCCCCTGCAGCGGCCCGCCCCGACATCGGCCGGGGCGGGCAACGCCTTATTCCTGATCCCAGTTGCGCACCGGGGTGGCCCCGGCGGCGCGCATGGTGTCCATATAGGCCTTGAGCACGGCGCTGCCGGCCTTGCCCTCGCCGTCCAGCCGCTCGGCCCAGAGCTGGGCCACATTGTCCATGCCGTTGGCCCAGTCTTCGCGGAACGCCTGATCCACCTCGGTGACCGTGGCGCCCTGTTGCTGCATCAGCCCGAGGAATTTCTCGACCGAAGCATCCAGATCCTGTTGATAGGCCGCCGCGTCCGCCTTGGCGGCATCCTTCAGCGCCTGCTGCACCACCGGGTCGAGCCCGTCAAACCAGTCCTTGTTGGCCGCGATCCCGCCGGCGTATTGCGCACCGAACCCCACCTTGGTGATATAGGGCGCCACCTCATGCAGCTTGCCCGGCAGCGCGGCGGAGGCAAAGACGATGGCCCCGTCGTACACCCCGGTCTTGATCTCGTTGTAATAGGTGGTGAGGTTGCCCGACACGCCCACCGCGCCGGTGCCCTTGAGCCAGTTCACCGCCGGCCCCGGTGCGGCGATCTTGTGCCCCTCCAGATCGGCGATGGAGCTGACCGGGAAATTGGTCATCAGCAGGTAGTCGTCGATGCCGATGCCGCCGCCCAGATACTCCAGCCCGTTCTCGTGCCACGAGGCCTGCATATCCGCGTTGCTCTGCTGCAGCTCGTCCATCCAGGTGGACACGGCGGTGGAATCGCTCGACACGAAGGGGGTGAAATAGGTCACGTTCTGCACCGCCAGCTTGGCCGGATCGAACAGGCTGGAGACCAGGCCGATCTCGGCCAGCCCCTCCTCGACCGCCTCCAGCTCCTCGCCCACCTTGGCGAGCGAGCCGCCGTATTGCTCCGACCATTCGATGGAATAATCGGTCCCCTCCAGCGCGGCGTTGACCGCAGGGACAAAGGTCTGGCTGGCATGTTTGACCCAACGGAATACCGGCGGGTGGCCGGCCACGAAGGTTACGTTCAGCGTCTCCGCCTGCGCCATCGGCGCGGCGGCCCATCCGCCCACCGCCACAGCGGCGGCCAGCATCCCGGTTTTGATAAATTTGATCATCCTCTCCTCCCGTACTGGATGAATTTCCGACTTGTTATTCCTCGACCAGCGCCTGCACCCCGCCACAGATGAAAGGCACGATGCGGTCCAGCATCGCCTCCGCATCGCCGTCATCGCAAATCCCGTCCGACAGCCGCCCGGGCCGCCCGGTCTTGGCCATCATCGTCATGCCCACGCCGATGGCGAACATATAGGCCCAGACCGCATCCGCCCGGCTCAGCCCCGGCTCGACCCGCATCAGTGCCTCGATAAAGGTCTGCGCGATGGGGTCGTAGTGGGTTTCGATCAGCTTCTGATCGCGCGGGTCGGCTGAATTGGCGAAGCTGACCAGAATGCGCGCGAAGGCGCCGCCGTCGCGCGCCAGATCCAGCCCGGTCTCGATGGTGGGCCGGAACAGCGCCTCCACGATCTGTTCCAGCCGTGGCCGTTCCGCCTGCGCGAAGAGATCCTCCACCAGCGCCGCACGGCGTTCGTTGATCTGCCCCGAGCGACGCGCGACCATCGCCTCGAACAGGTTTTCCTTGGTCTTGAAGTGATAGTGGATCAGCCCCTGCGCCACGCCCGCCCGTTCGGCGATCTCGCGCATCGCGGCGCCCTGATAGCCCGCCTCGGCAAAGACACGCTCCGCCGCGTCCAGGATCGCGTCCTGACGGCTCTCTCCCTGAGTGATGCGCGCGGCGCGCTGGGGCATCAGAATTCCCTCCCCGAATCCCGACCTCGATCCTGACTGATCGCCCAGTCAGGATTTCCGCCGGCTGTCCATCTGTCAAGCGCCGTCTCAAACGTCGCGTCGCCCCCTGCCCGTGCCGGGTCAGAAAACATCGTTACGTCACGCCCCCGGAACGACGCCGGGGCGCCGTTGACTTGATTCCGCCCCCCCTGTTCAAATCCGCCGCAACGCCACCCGGCCCCGCCCGGGCGCGCCACAGAGTCCGGGAGGAGGCCCAGATGACCGAAACAGCCTATATCTATGACGCAATCCGCACGCCCCGATCCAAGGGCAAACAGGACGGCTCCCTGCACGAGGTGAAGCCCGTCAACATGGTGACCACCCTGCTGAACGAGATGCAGCAGCGCCACGACCTCGACACGTCCCGCGTCGACGACGTGATGCTGGGCTGCGTGACCCCGGTGATGGAACAGGGCGCGGTGCTGCCCAAGATCGCGCTGCAAAAGGCCGGCTGGGACGAATCCGTGGCCGGTGCGCAGCTCAACCGGTTCTGCGCCTCAGGGCTCGACACCTTCAACACCGCCGCCGCCAAGATCGCCAGCGGCTGGGAGGATATGGTCTGTGCCGGCGGCTACGAATGCATGTCGCGGGTGCCGATGGGCGCCGACGGCGGCCCCTTCGCCGAAGACCCCGAAACAGCGCTGCAGACCGGCTTCGTGCCGCAGGGCATCGGCGCCGACCTGATCGCCACCATCGAAGGGTGGAGCCGCGACGACGTGGACGCCTTTGCGCTGGAAAGCCAGAAACGCGCGGCGCACGCCCGCGACAGCGGTTGGTTCGACCGCTCAGTCGTGCCGGTGCGCGACGAGAACGGCATCACCATTCTGGACCGCGACGATTTCATCAAGCCTGACACCGACATGCAGAAACTGGGCGCGCTGAAACCCTCCTTTGCGATGCCCGGCTCCATCGGATTCGACGCGGTGGCGCTGGCCAAATATCCTGAGGTCGAGCGGATCGACCATGTGCACACGCCCGGAAACAGCTCCGGCATCGTCGACGGCGCGTCGCTGGTGCTGCTGGGCAACGAACAGGTGGGCAAGGATCTGGGCCTGACCCCGCGCGGCCGGGTTGTTTCGGTTGCTCTGACCGCGACCGATCCCACCATCATGCTGACCGGGCCCGGCCCGGCCTCCGAAAAAGCGCTGGCAAAAGCCGGGCTGACCATCGAAGACATCGACCTGGTGGAGATCAACGAGGCCTTTGCCTCCGTCGCGCTGCGGCTGCAACGCGATCTGAACGTGCCGGACGAAAAACTCAACGTCGTCGGCGGCGCCATTGCCATGGGCCACCCGCTGGGCGCCACCGGCGGCTGCCTCGTCTCCACCATGCTGGACGAGCTGGAACGGCGGAGCCTGAAACGCGCGCTGATCTGCATGTGCGTCGGCGGCGGCATGGGCATCGCCAGCATCATCGAGCGCGTCTGAAGGAGGGGACCATGAGCGATTATATCTACGAAAAGGATGCCGACGGCATCGTCACCGTCACCCTCGACATGGACGGCCAATCGGCCAACACCATGAACGAGCGCTACATCCCGATGATGGAGGAAATCCTCGCCCGGCTGCAGGCCGAAGAGGGACTCACCGGGGTGGTCATGGCCTCGGCCAAGAAGACCTTTTTCGCCGGCGGCGACCTGAACGGGCTGCGCGCCATCGACAGCGCCGGCCCGGAAAGCCTGGCGATGTTCGAGGCCAACAAGGCCCCGTTCCGGGCGATGGAGAAACTGCCTGTCCCCTTCGTCGCCGCGATCAACGGCGCGGCGCTCGGCGGCGGCTACGAGATGTGCCTTGCCTGCAATCACCGCATTGTGGTGGACGAGCCTGCCGCCGTGGTCGGCCTGCCCGAGGTCACGCTGGGCATCCTGCCCGGCGCCGGCGGCGTGGTGCGGCTGACCAAGCTGCTGGGGCTGGAAAAGGCCCTGCCCTACCTGCTGGAAGGCAAGCCCGCCAAACCGAAAACGGCGCTGAAAGAGGGCATGGTCGACGAGATCGTCGCCACCCGCGACGAGTTGATCCCCGCGGCCAAGGCCTGGATCAAGGCCAACCCGGACGCCCACACCCAGCCGTGGGATCAGAAGAATTTCCGCTACCCGGGCGGCGACGCTCTGCACCCGCGTGTGCGGCAAACGATCATGGCCGCCCCCGCCATGCTCTACAAGAAAACCCGCGGGTTGATGCCGGCGCCGGAAAAGATCCTCGACATCGCCGTCAACTCCATGCGCATGGGCTTCGACGCCGCGCTGCGGGCGGAAAGCCGCGGCATCTGCGCGCTGGCCGTCACGCCGCAGGCGAAGGCGGCCATCGGCACCTTCTTCTTCGGCACCCAGGCGATCAAATCCGGCAAGGTCCGCCCCGAGGGCGAGAAATGGCGGGCGAACTCCGCCGCAATCCTCGGCGCCGGCATGATGGGCAGCGGCATCGCCTGGGCCCATGCCTCCGCCGGGCTGCCGACGGTGCTGAAAGACATGGAGATGGAAAAGGCCGAGAAGGGAAAATCCTACTCCGCCGCTCTCGCCGACAAGCGCGTCAAGCGCGGCCGCATGAGCGAAGAGCAGAAAGCGGCGCTGCTGGCACAGATCACGCCGGCCACCGATGACGCCGCGTTCGCCGGTACCGATATCATCATCGAGGCGGTGTTCGAGGATATCGACCTCAAGGAAAAGGTGATCGGCGCCACATTCGACCAACTCTCGGACGACGGCATCTACGGCTCCAACACCTCGACCCTGCCGATCTCCATCCTTGCCGAATTCTGCCCCGACCCCAGCCGCTTCATCGGGCTGCACTTCTTCTCCCCCGTCGACAAGATGAAGGTGGTGGAGATCATCATGGGCGAAAAGACCAGCCAGGAGACCCTGCGCAAGGCCTATGACTACGTCCAGCAGATCGGCTACATGCCCATCGTGGTGAACGACAGCCGCGGCTTCTTCACCTCGCGCGTGTTCGGCACCTATCTGGACGAGGGGCTGACACTGATTCAAGACGGCATGTCGCCCGTCGCAATCGAACGCGCAGCCTGGCTCGCCGGCATGCCGGTGGGTCCGCTGGCGGTGCACGACGAGACCTCGCTGGTGCTCTCCCAGAAGGTGCGCAAGACCCATGAGGCGCTGGACAAACGCCTGGGCGTTGACAGCGGCTTCGGTACCCATAACACCGCCACGCATGAGATCGTCGATGCGATGCTCGCGCAGGATCGCGGCGGGCGCCACTACGGCGGCGGCTTCTACGACTACGCCGCCGACGGGTCGAAATCCCTCTGGCCCGGCCTGAGCCAGTTCGCCAAGGGCAACGGCGGCATTTCGGTGGAAGAGGCCGTGGACCGGCTGCTCTATCGTCAAGCCATCGAAACCCTGCGCTGCCTCGACGAGGGCGTGCTGAACACGGAAGTAGAGGCCAACCTCGGCGGCATCTTCGCCATCGGTTTCCCCGCCTATACCGGCGGTGCGATCCAGTTCATCCGCGGTATCGGCATCGACACATTCGCCGCCCGCGCCAAGGAACTGGCCGAGGCTTACGACGAGCGGTTCGCGGTCTCACCCGCTGCCCTCGACAAGCTGCGCGACAGCGCGGAACTGGCGGCATGAGCGGCCCGCTCCAAGGTCTCCGCGTGGTGGAAATGGCCGGGATCGGCCCGGCCCCTCTGGCCGGGCAGTTCCTCGCCGATCTGGGGGCCGAGGTGATCCTGATCACCCGCAAATCCGGCCCCGCCGACCCCACCGACATCAACAACCGGGGCAAACGCTCTGCCGCGCTGAACCTGAAGTCGCCCGAAGGGGTCGAGGCCGCGCGCATCCTGATCGACCGCGCCGACGTGTTGATCGAGGGGTTCCGGCCTGGGGTGATGGAGCGTATGGGCCTCGGTCCTGCAGAGTGCCAGGCGCGCAACGCGGGCCTCGTCTACGCCCGGATGACCGGCTGGGGCCAGACCGGGCCGATGGCACAGATGGCTGGGCACGACATCAACTACCTCGGCCTCACCGGTTTCCTGCACGCCACCGGCAAGGCCGACGACGTGCCGACCCCGCCACTGAACATCGGCGCGGATTACGGCGGCGGCACAATGTTCCTGCTGTTCGGCATCCTGTCGGCGCTCTACGAACGCCAGACCTCCGGCAAGGGTCAGGTGATCGACGCCGCAATGGTCGACGGCGCCTCGGCGCTGATGGGGCTGATCCACACGTGGATCGCCCGCGGCCACTGGTCCGAGACGCGCGAGGCCAACCTGCTCGACGGTGGCGCACCGTTTTATCGCGCCTATGAATGCGCCGACGGCAAGTTCCTCTCGGTGGGTCCGCTGGAGACGCAGTTCTTCGCCGAGCTGGTCCGCCTTGCCGGGCTGCCGGAGGATCACAAGGCCACCCAGATGGACGCGGCAAGCTGGCCCGAGCGGCGCGCCGAATACGCCCGCGTCTTTGCCCGCAAGACCCGCGCCGAGTGGGAAGAGGTTTTTGACGGCACCGACGCCTGCGTCGCCCCGATCCTCACCTGGTCGGAGGCGCCCGAACATCCCCATCTGGCCGCCCGCGGCACCTTCACCTCGGTGGACGGCGTGACCCAGGCCGCCCCTGCGCCACGCTTCGACCGCACGCCGCCGGCCGCGCCGGGCCGCCCCGCCGCCCCCGGCGCCGATACCGAAGCCGTGCTGACCGAAGCCGGCTGCGATACCGACACGCTGGCCCGGCTGCGCGCCGCCGGCGCCCTGACCTGAGGAGGGCAGATCATGTCCGACACCCCCGTCACCATCGCCCGCGACGGCGCCATCGCCACCGTCACCATGGACCGCCCCTCGGCCTTCAACGCGCTCAACGGCGCGCTGCGCGACGGGCTGCGTGCCGCGGTCTCGGAGCTGGAGATGGACGCAGCCGTCCGCGTGGTGATCCTGCGCGGCGCGGGCCGCGGTTTCTGCGCCGGCGCCGACCTGACCGAGGGGCTCAATCCCCCGGTCCACCAGCAGATCGAGACCGAATACCGCCCGATCCTGACCGGCATCGCCGCTTCATCCAAGATCTGGATCGCCCAGGTCCACGGCTCCGCCGCCGGCATCGGTGCGGCGCTGGCTATGAACTGCGATCTGGTGTCGATGGCCGAGGATGCGACGCTCTACATGGCCTTCGCCGCCATCGGCCTCATTCCCGACGGCGGCAACGTCTGGCTGCTGGAGCGCGCCATGGGCCCGCGCCGGGCACTGCAGACGATCCTGGAGGGCCGCAAGATCCCGGCAACAGAGGCCCTGGAGATGGGCCTCGTCAACGAGCTTCACCCCGCAGACAACCTCGACGCCGCCACCCAGGCGATGGCCCGGCGCGTCGCCGCCGCCGCCCCGCTGGCCGCCGCTGCCGCCAAACGGCTGGTGCGGCGGATGGACGGGCTCTCCTACGGCGATGCCATCTCCGCCGAGGGTGTGGAGCAGACCGCCCTGAGCAACAGCGTCGATTTTGCCGAGGGCGTCACCGCCTTCATCGAAAAGCGCAAGCCGGTCTTTAAGGGGCGCTGAACGATCTGACAGGCCGCCGCGTAAAACCGGCGCCCTGTCTTTTTCTGGCCGAAAATATCCCCGCCGGAGGCTCCCCGGGGTGAGGTCCGCGCCCGGCCCGAAAACCCGGGATCAGAACCCCAGGTACTTCTGCCGCACCTCGTCGTTGCCTTCGAGCTCTTCGCTGCTGCCCTGCCATTCCACCCGTCCGCGCTGGATGATGAAATGCCGGTCCGCGATCCGCAGCAGGTCCTTGAGGTTCTTGTCCACCACCAGGATCGACATCCCCTGCCCCGCGATCTCGGTCAGCGCGTGCCAGATCTTTTGCCGCACCAACGGCGCCAGCCCCTCGGTCGCCTCGTCGAGGATCAGAAGCTTCGGATTGGTCATCAGCGCCCGGCCGATGGCCAGCATCTGCTGCTCGCCCCCCGACAGCAGGTTGCCCATCGACGACACCCGCGTCTCCAGCTCCGGAAACAGCGCAAACACCTTCTCCACCGTCCAGGGGTCGGGATTGCCCAGATGGTTGCTGGCGGTGGCCACCAGGTTTTCCATCATCGTCAGGTTGGGAAAGATCTGCCGCCCCTCGGGCACCAGCCCGAGGCCGAGATTAGCTGTCTTGAAGCTCGGCCGCCCGACCAGCTCCTGCCCGTCGAACTTGATCGAGCCGCCGCTCGCCTTCACGATCCCCATGATCGAGTTGATGGTGGTGGTCTTGCCCATGCCGTTGCGGCCCAGCAGCGTCGCCACCTGCCCGGCCTCCAGCCGCATGTTGACCCCGAACAGCGCCTGGCTGGAGCCGTAGTGGGTGGTGAGATTGTCCAGTACCAGCATCGGTTATTCCTCGCCCAGGTAGGCATGCTGCACCGCCTCGTTGCCGCGGATCTCGTCCGGGCTGCCGGTGGCGATGATATGACCGTAGACCAGCACCGAGATCCGGTCGGCCAGCGCGAAGACCGCGTCCATGTCATGCTCGATCAGCAGGATCGTGTGCTTGCCCTTGATGTCGCGCAGCAGCTCGACCATCTGGGCGCTCTCCTCGATGCCCAGCCCCGCCATCGGCTCGTCCAGCAGCATCAGCTCGGCCCGCGCGCCCAGCGCGATGGCGATCTCCATATGCCGGTGCTCGCCATGGCTCAGCGCGACAGTGGGCCGGTCCGCCTTGTCGGCCAGCCCCACCCGGTCGAGCAGTTCCATCGCTTCGCGCCGCAGATGGTTGATCTTGCGCGCCGGCCGGATGAAACGGAACGAATGCCCCTCGCGCGCCTGCAGCGCCAGCGCGATATTGTCCAGCACGCTCATCTCGAGGATCAGCGAGGTGATCTGGAACGATCGCGCGATGCCCAGGTGCGCCCGTGCATAGGGGGCCATCCCGGTGATGTCGCGCCCGTTGAAGCGGATGCGCCCGGTATCGGGCTTCTGCATCCCCGACAGCTGGCTGATCAGCGTGGTCTTGCCCGCCCCGTTGGGCCCGATCACCGCATGCAGTTCGCCCGCCTCGACGCTCAGGTTCAGATCGTCGGTCGCCTTGATGCCGCCGAAGCTCTTGTTCAGGCCGGAGATCTCCAGGACAGTACTCATTCCCCGTCCTCCGAGCGCCCGCGCAACAGCCCCATCAGACCGCCGCGCGCGAACAGCACGACGCCCATCAGCATCAACCCGAACGGCAGGTGCCAGTAGAGGGTGAAGGACGACAGGATCTCTTCCACGAGGATAAAGGCGATGGAGCCCAGAACCGGTCCCAGGGTGGTGGCCGTTCCACCCAGGATCACCATGAACATCAGCTCGCCGGACCGGGACCAGTCCATCATCTCAGGCGAGATGAAAGTGGTGAAATTCCCCAGCAGCGCCCCGGCCAGCCCGCACATCGCGCCGGAGATCACATAAGCCGTCAGCCGGTAGGCATAAACGTTGAAGCCCAGCGTCACCATCCGCTCGGGGTTGCCCTTGGCGCCCTGCAACACCATTCCGAAGCGGGAATTGACGATCATCCGCACCAGCAGCATCGCCGCCAGCAGCGCCACATAGGACAGACCAAAGAGCTGCAGCGGATCGTCGAGGTTGACCAGCGGCAGCTCCGAGCGGGTGTCGATCACCAGCCCGTCATCGCCGCCGTATTCCTCGATCGAGACGATCAGGTAATAGACCATCTGCGCAAACGCCATGGTAATCATGATGAAGTAGACGCCCTTGGTCCGCAGGCAGACCGCACCGGTCACCAGCGCGAACAGCGCGGTCACCGCCACCGCCAGCGCGATCTGGACAAACCCATTGGTGGTGGCGAGGAAATCCAGCCCGCCATAGAGCCAGTGATGCGCCGGGATTCCCACCGCATAGGCGCCGAGCCCGACAAAGGCGGCGTGCCCGAAGGAGACCAGCCCGCCATAGCCCAGGATCAGGTTCAGGCTGACCGCCGCGATGCCCAGAATCGAAAGGCGCGTGGCGAGGTCGAGGTAAAAGGGATTGCCGGTCAGGTAGAAAACCGGCGGCAGAATGGCCAGAAGGGCCATGACAGCGACCGTTATCCAGCCGCGGCGGGTCATTGAGGTCATCAGCGCGTCCTTGGCGGAAACAGGCCCTGCGGCCGCAGGGCGAGAACAAGCGCCATGATGATGTAAATCAGCATGGCCGAAACGGCGGGGGCAGAGGTTTCGGCCGCATCCGAGGACATGAAGACCTTGAACAGATCGTCCAGGAACGACCGGCCCAGCGTGTCGATCAGCCCGATCAGCAGCGCGGCGATAAAGGCCCCCTTCATCGAGCCGATACCGCCGACGATGATCACGACGAAGGCCGTGATGATGATGTTGTTGCCCATGCCGATGGAGGCCTCGGTGATCGGCGCGATCAGCATGCCGGCAAGCCCTGCCAGCATCGCGCCCAGCGCAAAGACCAGCGCGAACAGCGTCTGGATATCGACGCCCAGCGCCGACACCATCGTCCGGTTCGAAGCACCAGCGCGGATCAGCATGCCCAGCCGGGTATAGTTCACCAGCCAGAACAGCCCGCCCGCGGCGGCAAGGCCTGCGCCGATGATCACCAGGCGGAAACTCGGGATGACCAACGTGTCGCTCAGCGAAATCTGGCCTTGCAGCCACTCCGGCAGCGGCACGGCGATCCCCGCCGGCCCCCAGATCAGATGCGCCAGCGTGTCCAGCACCAGGATCAGCCCGAAGGTGCCCAGCACGTGATCCAGATGGTCGCGCGCATAAAGCGGCCGGGCCACGAAACGCTCGACCAGGAACCCGATGACGCCGGTCAGTGGCAAGGCCACCAGAACCGCCCAGACGAAGTTCCCCAACAGGAAGGTCAACGAGGCGCAGATGAACGCCCCCAGCATATAGAGCGAGCCATGCGCCAGATTTACGAAATCGAGGATTCCGAACACCAGCGTCAGGCCAGAGGCCACAAGGAACAGCAGCAGCCCGAGCTGCACCCCGTTCAGGGCCTGAGTAATCAGCAGAGAAAGGTCCAAACCACTACCCGTATTTTGCGGGGGCCGGATGGTGAACCGCCCGGCCCTGGCGTGTCAGGAGCTCAGCTCACATCTTGCATTCGGATGCGTAGCTGTCGACGTGATCCTCGAACACGGTCTCCACCACCTTGGTCGTCCAGGTACCATCGGCATCCTCGACCGCCTCGCGCAGGTAGAAGTCCTGCACCGGGAAGTGGTTGCTGCCGAACTTGAACTTGCCACGGACAGAGTCGAAATCCGCCTCGGCCAGGGCCGCGCGCAGCGCATCCTTGTCCTCGGTGTTGCCGACCTTCGCCACCGCGCTGGCGATCAACATGATCGCGTCATAGGACTGTGCCCCGTAGTAGGACGGATAGGCACCGTATTTCGCCTTGTAATCACTCACGAATTTCTTGTTCGCGGCATTGTCCAGCGTCGGATCCCATTCCTGCGTGGTGCGCGATCCCAGCACCCCGGTCAGCCCCGCGGCCTGCAGCTTGGGCAGCGACAGCGCATCGACGGTGAACACCGAATAGAGCGGCAGCGTGTCCTTCAGACCGGCCTGGTCGTATTGCTTGATGAACGCACCGCCAGCGGCACCGGGGTAGAAGACGAAGATGCCGTCGGCGCCCGATGCCTTGGCCTTGGCCAGTTCGGCCGAGAAATCGAGCTGCGCATCGGCGCCCCATTTGGTCAGGTCCTTGCCGACGATCTCGCCCTTGAAGGTGCGCTCGACGCCCGCGACCATGTCCTTACCGGCGGCATAGTTCGGCGCCATCACGTAGAGCGATTTGACACCCTGCCGGTTCAGCACCTCGCCCATCGCCATCGGCGTCTGGTCGTTCTGCCAGGAGGTCGAGAAAAAGTCCTCGTCGCAGAGCTTGCCAGCGATCTGGCTGGGGCCCGCGTTGGCCGAGATCAGGAACTTGTCCGCATCCAGCACCGACTTGCGCGAGGCCAGCAGCACGTGGCTCCAGATATAGCCCGCGACGAAATCCACATCGTCCTGTTTCACCAGCTTGTCGGTGGCCTGCTTGCCGGTCTCGGGCGCAAAGCCGTCATCGGCAAAGATCACCTCAAGGTCCAGATTGCCGGCCTTGCCGCCCAGATGCTCCACCGCCAGGTTGACGGAGTTCTGCATGTCCTTGCCGATCACCGCGGCGCCGGTGGTCAGCGTGGTGACAAAGCCGATCTTCACGGTTTCGGCCCAGGCCGCCGTCGTCATCAGGCTGGCGGCAAGCGTCAGCGTCAGAAATTTCTTCATATTTTCCTCCCAGTTGGATGCGCGGCTGTGCCCCGCTTGTTTTGTTAACCGCTCCCCGCCCTCTCCGAGGCGGAGACTGATCCGTTAACCTCCCGCTTGCAGCATATCGGCGACGGCCTTGCGGTCAATCTTGCCGGTGCCGGTCTTGGGCAGTTCCGGCACGAAAACGATCCGCCGGGGGTATTTGTGGGGCATCAGCACCTGTTTCACATGGTCCTGCAGCGCCCGGGCGTCCTCCTCCTCCCCGCCGCGCAGCGCCACCAGCGCGCTCAGCGTGGTGCGCCGGTCGTCCAGCTCATGCGCCAGCACCGCCGATTCATGCACCGTGCCGTGCTCGTTCAGGCACCGTTCCACCTCCAGCGGCCAGACCCATTGGCCGGACACCTTGACCAGATCGTCGGCGCGCCCCTGGAAATAGTAATAGCCGTCTTCGCGGATGAAACGGTCGCCGGTGCAGATCCAGTCGCCCTGCATCGTCTCCGCCGTCTTGTCCGGCCGGTTCCAGTAACAGGGGGCCGAGGAATGGCCGCGCACGAACATCACCCCGTCGGCACCATCGCCCACCACATTGCCGTCGGGATCGCGCAACTCCACCTCGTAGCCCGGCACCGCCTTACCCGCGGCGCCCAGCCGCTGCTCTTCGGCGCTGTTGGACAGGTAGACATGCAGCAGCTCGGTCGAGCCCAGCCCCTCGATCGGCGGCAGCCCGGTCAGCGCCTTCCAGCGGCTGAACACATCCTCCGAGAGGATTTCGGCGGCCGACATGCACTGCCGCAGACTGGAGAAATCGCGGCTCTCGATCCCCTCGGACCGGCAGAGCGCCGTGTAGAGCGTCGGCAACCCGAAAAACACCGTCGGCCGGTAGCTCTCGATCAGATCGGCGATCTTGCCCGGATCGGGCCGCCCCGGCATCAGAAGCGTGGTCGCGCCGATCGAAAACGGGAAGGTCACCGAATTGCCGAAGCCATAGGCAAAGAACATCTTCGGCACCGAGAAACAGATGTCGTCCTCATTCAGCTTCAGCACATGCGCCCCGAAACTCTGCTGGCTGTAGGCCATGTCGTGATGCAGGTGCACAATTCCCTTCGGGCGCCCGGTGGAGCCGGAGGAATACATCCAGAACGCCATGTCATCGGGCCCGGTCGGCGCCACTGCCAGCTCCTCCGGCTGGCCGTCCACAAACGCCTCCGCCGCCTGCAACCCGCCCGCATCGCCGTTGACCACGACCACCGGCAACCCGCTGTCGCCCAGCCCGGCCTCGGCCACCGTATCGCCCAGATCGGCCTCGCAAAGCACCAGCCGCGCGCCGCTGTCCTCGACAAAGAACTTCAGCAGATCGGGCGGCGTCAGCGTGTTCAGCAAAACCGGCACAAAGCCCGCCCGCACCGCGCCGAAGAACGCCGCCGGATACTCCGGCGTATCGTCGAGGAACATCGCGATGCGGTCGCCCTGCACCAGACCCAGCGCCTTGAACGCATTGCCCCAGCGCGCCGCCCGGGCACAAAGCGCGGCGTAGCTCACGTCGCCCGCCGGTCCGGTCAGCGCCAGCTTGTCCGGGTTGCGCGCCAGATTGTCCCAAAGCACCGCGCTGCAATTGCCGTGCGCCGCCTTGTCGAACCCGATCTCCACCGCTCCGGGCGTGTCCTGCCCCACCGGATCCGACACCTCGCGCGCCGCATGATGCGCCTCGTAATCGGCCATGAACTTCGGCGACAACGCCCGCAACCGATCCATATCCACCCGGCCCGAGCGGGTGACATAATCGAACGCGAAGTCCAGCGGCGGCTTGCCCATCTTGGTCGCGAAATCCTCGTACCACGCGCAGGAGGTATTTGCCGCCGTCACGATCTTCTTTGCGATCGGCGGCCGGGCCTCCTGATAGGCCGCCAGCGCGGCGGGCACATCGGCCTCCGCCTTCAGCGCCTGGACCAGCGCAATCGCATCCTCCATCGCCAGCCGGGTCCCCGAGCCGATGGAAAAATGCGCCGTATGCACCGCGTCACCCAGCAGCACCTTGTTGCCGCTCACCCAGTTCTCGCACCACAGTTTCGGAAACTGCCGCCAGATCGAGCGGTTCGCGACCAGCGGCGCCCCTTCCAGCACGTCGGCGAACACCTCCTCGCAGACCCGGGCCGTTTCCGCCTCGTCCATCCGGTCGAAACCATGGGCGAAAAAGCTGTTCTCATCCGCCTCGACGATAAAGGTGCTCATATCCGGCGCGTACCGGTAGTGGTGTGCGTTCATCGCCCCCTTGTCGGTGCGGCGGAAGGTCTGGGTCAGCGTGTCGAACGGCCGTTTGGTCCCGAACCAGGCGAAGCGATTCGACATGTAGGAGACCGTCTCGCCGAACCCCTCCGGATCAGAGGCGCGCAGCAGCGAATTCAGCCCGTCCGCACCGACGATCACATCGCCCGACAGCTCGGACAGATCCGTCACCGTGTGGTTGTAGCGCAGCTCGGCCCCCAGCGCCTCGGCCCGCGCCTGCAGGATCTGCAGCAGCTCCAGCCGGCCGATAGCGGCAAAGCCGATGCCGTCCAGCACAACCCGCCCCTCCGGGTGATTGAGCGTCATGTTTTCCCACCGCTCCATCCGCGGCGCGATCAGATCGTGGGTCTCGGGATCGTCCGCCTTGAGGAAATCCAGCGCCCGGTCGGAAAACACCACGCCAAAGCCCCAGGTCACCCCGCGGGGTGCGGTTTCGGTCACCCGGACATGCAAATCTGGAAAGGTGCGCCGCAGCAAAATTGCGGTATAGAGACCCCCGGGCCCGCCGCCCAGAATATCGACCTTGGAAAGACGTGCCATGATCTCCCTCCCAAAAAGATGCAGGCTTATTATCGCAATTCCTAGGCGATCTTTGCATATTATGCAATAACCATCACAGAACGGAAAATTAGACATGCCCAACCCCGACTTCTCGATGGATATCCAGATCAGCTTCGGCCATTGCGATCCGGCCGGAATTGTTTTTTATCCCAACTACTTCCGCTGGTTCGACCGGTGCTTTCACACCTATCTTCTGAAGACCGCAGGCGGCCACCGGCGGCTGTGCCGCGAGCTCGACGCAAAGGGCATCGGCCTGATGGATGTGCATGCTAATTTCGTCTCTCCGGCGCTGGACGGGGACCTGATGACGCTGGACATGACGATCCTCGACTGGGGCAGCAAATCGCTGAAGCTGGGCTATCGCGGCCGCATCGGCGAGCGCACGGTGGTCAACGGGACCGAACTGCGCGGCATGTTCGTGACTCGCGAGGGACGGCTGCGCGCGGGCGAGATGGCACCGCTGCGCGCCCTGCTCGACGCCGGCCTGCCGGAGGGGACACCGGCATGAGCGAGGCGGACCGGAATCCGAGCCGGAATCCCAGCCAAAGCCAAAGCGGTGGCATCCAGTCGCTCGATTCGGCTCTGCGGTTGCTCGATGCGCTGGCCAAACGTTCCGGCCCCACCGCGCTTTCCGATCTGGCCCGCGACTGCGCCATGCCGGTCAGCAAGGCGCACCGCTACCTGGCTTCCTTCGCCCATGCGGGCCTGGTGCGCCAGGCCGGCAAGTCGGGCAAATACGATCTCGGCCCCGGCGCAATCCAGCTCGGCCTCGCGGCAATGGCCCGCAACGACGCGATCAACCTCGCCGCCGACGGGCTGCCCGATCTGTGCGGCGAAACCGGGCTGACCGCGCTCTTGTCGGTCTGGGGCGATTCCGGGCCCACCGTGGTGCGCTGGGAGCGCACCGCCAATTTCATGGTCACCACGCTGGGGCTGGGCACCATCCTGCCGGTGGTGGGCTCGGCGACCGGCCATGTCTTTCTCGCCTATCTGCCGCGCCCGCTGACCGCCGCGCGGCTCGAAACCGACCGCCGCAGCGCGCCACAGATCGACCCCGACAGCATGGCCGCGCAGACCCGCGCCGCCGGCTACGCCACCGTCTCCGGCGACCTGCTGCTGGGCCTCTCGGCGCTCGCCGCACCGGTGCTCGACTGGCAGGGCGAGGCACAGGCGGTGGTCACCCTGATCGGCACCGACCCGGAGATCGTCGCCCCGGGCAGCCCCGCCATCGCGGCGCTGACCCGATACTGCGCCGACCGCTCGCTGCCCGCCCCGGAGTGAGCGGCGCTCCGGAGTGCCACGCGCCCCTTCCTCTCACCGACAGTACCCCGCCGGAGGGTCCCGCAGGCAAGGCCGACGCACCGGCCGCTGACCGGGAAAACCCGTTAACGCCGCGCCGCGGCCAGGACGGTGCACCCCCGGCGCACGGGCGGTGCACAGGTGTCACCCTCGGGGTTGCCCCGTTGCGCCGTGGCGTTACCCCGCCGCGCGGGGCCCCGGCACATCCAGAATCCACCCCTCCTCCGACGCCGACACATCCAGCGCCGCCGCCAGCGCCTGCGGCACCCGCCCGGCCAGATCCACCGCCACCGAGCGCACCTGCCAGGCATCCTTGATCCAGCCCTCCGGCGCGGCACTCACGCTCAGCGAGGGCCAGATTTCCACCAGCGCCACAGGCTTGTCCAAAGGTTCGAACGGCCAGGCCGCGACCTGTCCCGCAAACCGCCGCCGCAGCCGCGCCAGCACCGGCAGCCCCATCATCACCTGCCCGCCCACGGCCCCGACACCGGCCATCTGCCAGCAAGTGAAACTGCCCTTCGCCAAATGCTCCACCATGCGCCGGTCGGGGAAAGGGTTGGCATATCCCGCCTTGGTGCGTGGCAACCCGTCGATGTCGCGTTTCAGCCCGTTGGCCCAGAACGGCCCGCGCCCCTCGCCGAGCGAGAGGTTAATTTCCCCTGCGATATCAAAGCGGTTGTTGGCCTTCGGCACGTCCTCGATGCGGTCCTCGAACCAGTCCCACAGGGTCAGAGGATCGCCCCGCCCGGTCAGCGCCGCGGCGAACCCCGCCGGATAGCCGAACGGAAAGTCGAACCCCAGGCACAATCGCCGCCCGGCGGTCAGCTCTTCCTCGATCAGTGCGCTCAGCCAGTCCTCCGCCAGCTTGCGGTTGCGCAGGTAAACCGTAGCATCGGCGTGCCCCTTGCGCACCAGCCCGACCCAGATCGCATCCTTGCGCGGCCGTGGCCCGGTGTCGTTGCCGCCCGACCAGTCCACCATGGCGAAAGTATCGAAATCCGTCATCCGCCCCTTGCCAGGATCGCCCGCGCCTGCTCCAGATCGTCGGCGGTGTTGATGTTGAAAAAGGGGTCGAACGCCACCTGCGGAAACACCGCCACCCGCGCCCCCTGCGCCTCGGCCCAGAGCCGCACCTTGCGCTCTCCCCGCAGCAAAGCCTCCCGCAACACCTCGCGGAGCGCCACCGGCCAGAGCCCGAATGTGGGCTGCAGCCGCGGCTCGCCCCCGGGCTGCGCCGTCGCCGCCAAGGCTAAAGGATGCGCCGCGCCCTCGCCTGCGAGCAACAGCCGCGGCACCAGATCGCAGGGAAAGAACGGCGTGTCGGCGGCGGCGGTGACGATACTGTCGCCCCCCTGCTCGGCGGCCCAGTCCAGCCCGGCCAGAACGCCGGCCAGCGGCCCCGCATAGCCCGCAACCGTATCGGGAAGGACCGGCAAACCGAACCGCGCGAACCGCGCGGCATCACCATTGGCATTGAGCGCCAGCGCGGCCACCTGCGGCTCCAGCCGCTCGATCACATGGGCCAGCAACGGCCGGCCGCCCAGCGTCAGAAGCGCCTTGTCCCCGCCGCCCATTCGGGAGGCAAGCCCCCCGGCCAGAATGACCCCGAGCGGCTGTTTCATCGCGCCCTCGCAAAGATGTTGACCCGGACCAATTGCACCCCCTCCCGTTCGCGTATAGGGCAGTCTTGCACAGGTTAAGGACAAGCCATGGCTTACTCCACCGCCAATTCCTATTACTGGAAAGGCTTCCGCGCCGGCGCCCCGTTCATCCTGGTGGCGGGGCCCTTCGGCATGCTGTTCGGCGTGCTGGCGACCGAGGCCGGGCTGAACCTGACCGAGACGCTGGTGCTGACCGCCACCGTCTTTGCCGGGGCCGCCCAGCTGACCGCGCTGCAACTGATGCAGGAACACGCGCCGACCATCGTCGTGCTGGCCTCGGCGCTGGCGGTGAACCTGCGGATGGCGATGTATTCCGCCTCGCTCACCCCCTACCTCGGCGCCGCGCCGCTCTGGCAGCGGGCCTTTGTCGCCTATCTCACCGTGGATCAGGCCTATGCCTGTTCCATCGTCCGGTTCGAGACCGAGCCGGATCTCACCACCTCGCAGCGGATGCGGTATTTCATGGGATCGGTGACGCCGGTGGCCACCGCCTGGTACGTCTTCACGCTGGTCGGCGTGCTGGTCGGAGCGCAGATCCCGCAAAGCTGGGCGCTGGATTTCGCCCTGCCGATCGCGTTTCTCGCCATGGCCACGCCGATGCTGCGCACCGTCGCCCATGTGGCCGCCGCCGCCGTCGCGATCGTGGTGGCGCTTCTGGCTGCCGGGCTGCCTTATAACCTGGGCCTGATCGTGGCCGGGCTGGCCGGGATGATGACCGGCGCCCAGGTCGAGGTGATTCTGCGCAAGAAGGGATTGTGGACATGACGCCGGAAACCGCCAGCTTCGACCAGGTGACCCTTTGGATCGTGATCATCGGGCTTGCGATCGGCAGCTTCGCGCTACGCTTCGTCTTCATCGGGTTGGTGGGCGACCGGCCGATGCCGGACTGGCTGCTGCGGCACCTGCGCTATACCGCGGTGGCGATCCTGCCGGCGCTGGTCACCCCGCTGGTGGTGTGGCCCAAGGCCACGGGCGGCGCACTCGACCTGCCGCGGCTGCTGGCCGCGCTGGTCACCATTGGGGTGGGTGTCGCCACCAAGAATGTGCTGCTGGCGATATTCACCGGCGCAGCCACGCTCTACGGGCTGCTCTACCTGCTCTGAGATTTAGTCGGAGGTCGATGCCTCGGCCTGCGCCGCCAGCAGGCGGGCATTGTTCTGAGCGATGCCTGTGTCGAGATCGGGGCTGTCGTTCTCGTAGTACCGCTCGGTCCTCACCCCGGGCAGGCTACCGAACTGGCGTTCCAGCTTGGTAGGATAGAAGGTAACGTCGATGTTCTCGAACCCGGGCACCTGCTTCAGCAGGCTCGAGGTGGCATTGGCGCAGTACACCCCCGGCACCGGGCCGCTTTTCAGCGCCAGCCGGTAGGCGATCTCGGCTTGTTCCGGGGTGACCTCGGCGGTCTGGACAACCACGTGGAAGGTACTGCGCGCATGCGATCCGCGATAGGCCAGCTCGACCCCCGGGGTGATGCCGAACAACACGTCGTTGCGTTCCGGCACCACGGTGGATTTGAACGACCCGGCCGGATCGAAGATCACCCGCTCAGAGGCGTTGATCATCAAAGAGCTGTGGCCGCCCTTGCCGGTGCGGTTGTTGACCATCGTGTAGAGGGTCAGGGTCGACGGCCCAGGGTCGCGATAGGATACCGCCGCGATGGTTTCACCATCGGCATAAGGTTGCTTGGTGGCGCATCCCGCGACAGCCAGGAGCGCCGCACACAGGCACAGCAAACGCAACACAGGTACCAGCCCCCCGTTCAGGCCGAAAAAAGATGACTCAGGTTCAGGTGGTGAAGATTGCCATGAACACTGCAATCCCGATCAGCACGACCACCGACCAGGTGACGAATTTTACGAACCCGTTGAAGGTTTCGGTCTGTACCGTGATGTCCATTTCGCCGTGTTTATGCTCAGCCATCTGTTCGCGTCCTGTCAGAAAATGATCTTATCGAGGTTTGGATACTGAATTTGCCGGCCGCTGTCACGAGGGCAATGCGGGCATTTCGGCGCAGACCGGGCATTTCTGCGAAAGGTGTTGTTTGGGTGACCGCCTCGCAAGCCGCGCGGTGCCCTGTGGCCTCGGGCCTGCCTCTATCTCGCACATCGAAGCTTCGGTCAAAGTACGGAGGGGTTTCTATTCCTCGTCCAGATCCGCGACCAGCCGAAAGCCGATCCGCACCGGCGGGTCGTCCGGCTGCGGTTTCGGCAGCGCCCGCAGCATCACGTTGAGCTGGCTCACATGCTGGATCAGCTGGGTGCGCGCACCACTGCCGTCGCTGCCGTAGAAGGTGACGATGTCGGGGTCGAAATACCCGATTCCCTCGATCCGCAGCACCCCCGCATCGCCGCCGGTGAACCCCATGGCCACCTCATGGGCATTGTCGAGCTGCTCTTCGAAATTGCGAATATACAGGATGATCCGCTCGTAGGCCCAGCGCGCCGGGCTCTTGTCCGCAACCGGTTTGGTGGCACCGGCACGCAGCCCGTCCAGCCGCGGCTCAGACCCGGACCGGGCGTGAACCTCGTGCACGCGGGGGATGGCATCGTTCTCTCCGGCCTCGGCGGCGGTACTGATCTTGCCATCCATATCGCTCACTCCCTGCGCTGATAGAGCCAGGCGCCGTCCTCGCCGCGGGTCCGGATCACCTCGCCGGTGTGATAGAGGTGATTGACATGGGCCACCGCCTCGACCAGCGCCAGGCCGTATTCGCCCTTGCCGATAGTCCGCTTGAACAGCGGCGGGAAACAGGCCGAAGCCGGTTTTGGCACGTCAAGATGAGCCAGCAGCCGCTTGAGCCCGCCGTGGTGATTCTCGATCAGCTGACGCATCCGCAGCGGTAGCCCGACGAAGGGCAGCTTGTGGCCCCCCAGTGCCAGATGATCTTGCCGCGCCAGCAGGCTCAGCCGTTCGCAGGCTTCCAGCCAGTCGGCCAGCGGATCGGCCTCCGGCTCGGTCGCGTAAACGCCGATATTGGGGCTGATCGACGACAGGATCTGATCGCCGGACAGCACAAGGTGATCGTCGCGGCTCCAGAACGTGGCGTGTTCGGGCGCGTGGCCGTTGCCCATATGCACGTCCCACTCGCGCCCGCCCATGCGGATCGTATCGCCCTGTTTGACACGGGTGAAACCCAGCGGCATCGGCGCCACCACGTCGGAAAAGTTGAACGGACGCTCCGCCATCCGCTCGGCCAGGATCTCCGGATCCATCCCGGCGGCCTGGTAATAGGCGCGGGTTTCCTCCGGCATACCGTCCTGAACATCCAACGTCAGCATCCGCGCAAACAGCCAGGCGGTGCGAGTGGTGACCAGCTCGGCCCCGTGTTCGGTCTGGAACCATCCGGCCAGGCCGATATGGTCGGGGTGGTGATGGGTCGCCACCACCCGGGTCACCGGTTTGCCCGCCAGCGGCCCGGCCAGCAGTGCCTCCCATATCTCGCGCGATTGCCGGGTGTTGAAACCGGTGTCGATCACCGTCCAGCCATCGCCGTCATCCAGCGCGTAGACATTCACATGGTCGAGCTTCATCGGCAGGGGCAGGCGAATCCACAGCACACCGTCGGCCACCTCGATGACCTCGCCCGCCTCCGGCGGGGTGTCCCAGGGATAACGCAGGGTCAGGCTTGGGCCACCATCCATGGTTCAGCCCCGCCCCAGATCGTCGATACTCAGCGCATAGAGCCCTTCGGCCCCGGCCTGGGCATGGGCCAGCAGCCCGGCATGTTCGGGCAGCATCCGGTCGATATAGAACCGCGCCAGCGCCACGCGCGGCCCGCCCTTTTCGGCCATGGCGGCAGCCAGATGGAAATGCCCGCCCAGCACCCGGGCAAAGGCCTTGAGATAGGGCACCGCGCCGGCGAAGCGGTCGTTCATATCGCTTTGCGACACCAGCCATTCGGTGGCCTCGCGCATGGTCTCGGCGGCCTGCCAGACCGGCTCGGCCAGCTCCGGCAGGGTGCAACGGGCGCGCTCGGCCTGTTTCTGGATCTCTTCCAGCAGCCGGCAGGCGGCCTCGCCATTGTCCATCATCTTGCGACCGACAAGGTCCATCGCCTGAATGCCGTTGGTGCCCTCGTAGATCGCGGTTACCCGCACATCGCGGTAATACTGCGCCGCGCCGGTTTCCTCAATGAAGCCCATGCCGCCATGCACCTGCACCCCGGTTTCCGCCACGCGGACGCCGGTATCGGTGCCGAAGGCCTTGGCGATGGGGGTCAGCAGCGCGGCGCGCGCGGCCCAGTCGGCCTCGCCGGTGGCGCCCTGCATGTCAATCGCCACCGCGCAGGCCAGCAGAATCGCACGCGAGGCAAACAGCTCCGCCTTCATTTCCAGCAGCATGCGGCGCACATCGGCATGATCAACGATGGTTCCCGAAGGCGTCTTGCCCTGCTTGCGCTCCAGCGCATAGGCCAGCGCGTGCTGATAGGCGCCCTCGGCCACGCCGACGCCCTGACCGCCGACGCCGAGCCGGGCGTTGTTCATCATGGTGAACATCGCCGCCATGCCGCCATGCTCCGGCCCCACCAGCCAGCCGGTGGCGCCGTCGTATTGCATCACGCAGGTGGGAGAGCCGTGCAGGCCCATCTTGTGCTCCAGGCTCACCACCTTGAGGCTGTTGGCCTTGCCCGGGTTACCGTCCGCATCGGGCAGGTATTTCGGCACCAGGAACAGGCTGATCCCCTTGGTCCCGGGCACCCCGTCAGGCAGCCGTGCCAGCACCAGGTGGCAGACGTTCCCGGCGAAATCGTTGTCGCCCCAGGAGATGTAGATCTTCTGCCCGGTGATCGCATAGGTGCCGTCACCGTTCGGCTCGGCCTTGGAACTGAGCACGCCCACGTCGGAGCCCGCCTGCGGTTCGGTCAGGTTCATGGTGCCCGACCATTCGCCGCTGATCAATTTGGGCAGGTACAGCTCCTTGAGCGCGTCGGAAGCGTGATGCGCCAGCGCCTCGATCTGGCCCTGGCTCATCAAGGGCGCGAGCTGCAGCGACAGGCAGGCGGCGCTCATCATCTCGTTGACGGAAGTGGTCAGCGCCATCGGCAGGCCCATGCCGCCATGCTCCACCGGTGCGCTGATGCCGATCCAGCCGCCCTCGGCGATCGCCTTCCAGCCGTCGGCAAATCCGGGCGAGGTGCGCAGCACGCCATTTTCCAGCACCGCCGGTTCCAGGTCTCCGTTGCGTTGCAGCGGCGCCATCACCTCTTCGCACATCTTGCCGGCCTCGGTCAGGATCGCGCTGGCCGTGTCGGCGTCGGCCTCGGAAAACCGTTCGGTCGCGGCGATCTGATCATATCCGACCACATGCCGGAACAGAAACTCATACTCGGAAACGGGCGCGCGATAGGGCATTTATGTCCTCTTTGTCTTCGGTGCGCGACGTGGGCGGGCTTGGCTTCCGCCGGTCACGCGGCTATGGCTCGGCGATTGAGTGATACCTATCCAGCCCCGGTGCACAAGCAACCAAAACGCCGCGTCATTGCCATGATCCCGACCGAAACCCAGCATCTGACCGCCGGCGCCGCCGATCTGGCCCGCGCCGCCGCCCTGCTGGGTGAGGGGCGGCTCGTCGCCTTTCCGACCGAGACAGTATACGGCCTGGGGGCCGATGCCCGCAATGGTCGTGCGGTGGCGGCGATCTATGAGGCCAAGGGGCGGCCTAGCTTCAACCCGCTGATCGTCCACGTGGCCGATGCGGAGACGGCCCGGGGTTATGTAGGCTGGAACGACGCCGCGCAGAGGCTGGCCGAGGCCTTCTGGCCCGGACCGCTGACGCTGGTGCTGCCGCTGAAACCCGGCCACGGGATTTCCGGGCTGGTCACTGCCGGGCTGGACACGCTGGCGATCCGGGTGCCGGCCCACCCCACCGCCCGCGCCCTGTTGCGCGCGTTCGGCGGACCGGTGGCGGCACCCTCGGCCAACCCCTCCGGACGGATCAGCCCCACCACGGCGGCGCATGTGCTGGCCGGGCTTTCGGGGCGCATCGCTGCGGTGGTCGATGACGGGCCCTGCCCGGTGGGACTGGAATCCACCATCGTCGGGCTGGCGGGCACGCCGGCTCTGCTGCGCCCCGGCGGCACGGCCACGGAAGACATCGAGGCGGTTCTGGGCCAGCGGCTCTCCCGTCCCGAAGCCGGAGACGCGATCAGTGCCCCGGGCCAGCTCCTGTCGCATTACGCCCCCGCCGAGCGGGTGCGGCTGAATGCCAAGGCACCGCGAGACGACGAGCTGTTCCTCGGCTTCGGCGCGATGGTCTGCGACCTGAACCTTTCGCCCACCGGCGACCTGGCGGAAGCGGCAGCCAATCTCTTCGGCCATCTGCATGCGCTTGACGCTCAAGGGAAACCCATCGCCGTGGCCCCGATCCCCGATCACGGGCTGGGCGCGGCGATCAACGACCGTCTGCGGCGGGCGGCAGCACCACGGGATTGAGCGGCCGACAGAGCCAGACATCCTGAAACATCTGCTCAAGGCGCACTCTCCGAGCCAATCGCCCAGCACCGTATCAAGGCCGCAGACCGCCTCCCGTGCCGCCGAGAGACGCGTACGTGCCGGACCGTCCCTACGGCTAGGCGCTTACGCGGCTTGTGCTTTGGACCGGGGGCACGGAAAGGCGCGCGGGTTGGGCCCTAGGCCCGCCCGGCACTCGCCGATAGCGACAGGGGATCGACCCCCAGCGTCTTCAGCGCCGCCTCCCACTTGCCGTCATCGGGCCGGCCAAACACCAGTTCGGGGGCCGCATCCGCAGTCAGCCAGCCATTCATCGAGATCTCGGCCTCGAGCTGCCCCGGCCCCCAGCCGGCATAGCCCAGCGCCAGCAAGGCGCGCTCGGGCCCCTGTCCGGTGGCGATATCCTCCAGAATGTCCAGCGTCGCGGTCATGCTGAATCCATCGCTCACCTGCATCGAATGCAGGTTGGCGTCGTAATCCGACGAATGCAGCACAAAGCCGCGCGCGGTCTCCACCGGGCCGCCGAAATGCACCCGCATACGGCCGCGCTCCGGCCGGTCCGGCTTGATCTCCAACTGCTTCAGCAGATCGCCCAGACGCACGTCCGCAGCCGGTTTGTTCACGATCAGCCCCATGGCGCCGTCGTCGCCATGGCTGCACAGGAACACCACCGAATGCTCAAAACGCGGATCGCCCATCTCGGGCATTGCGATCAGAAGTTTTCCGGTCAGGTCCATGGCGGTGCGCTCCGGCGATGGGGGCTTATGGCTTCAACATGGCCCCCACGCCGCCGGGGTGCAAGGCCGCGCCGGAGGGGCGGCGACAATTGCGCGCCCCTGACACGCTCGTGACTTGGCATCGCGCGCCGGAGACGCCATGTAAGAGGCATGTTTCGGATATTCGCCCCGCTTCTCGCCGCTCTGACGACACTTGCGCTGCCCGCCCATGCCGGCGACAGCCTGGATAATCTGGTCCGGATCGAGGTACTCGACGGCGGCCCAACCGCGCGCGGCACCCACATGGCGGCGCTGCGCCTGACCCTGTCGGACGGCTGGAAAACCTACTGGCGCGCCCCGGGCGAGGCCGGCATTCCCCCCAGCTTCGACTGGCGCGGGTCGCGCAACCTGCGCGACGTGGCGATCACCTGGCCCGCACCTGAGGTGTTCAGCGCCAATGGCACGCGCACCATCGGCTACAAGCATCAACTGGTCCTGCCGGTCGAGGTGACCCCCTCCAGCGACGGCAAGCCGGTGCGGCTGCGCGGACGGATCGACTTCGGCCTGTGCAGCGATGTCTGCATTCCCGGGACGCTGGATTTCGATCAGGAGCTTGATCCGCAGGCCGGGCGCAACCCGGCCATCATCGCGGCCCTGGCGCAACGCCCCTATTCGGCCGCTGAGGCCGGGGTGCGCGCCGCCACCTGCCGCCTGTCGCCCGTCGAGGGCGGTCTCAGGGTCGAGGCGCGGATCACCATGCCATCCGCCGGCGGCGAGGAGATCGCGGTCATCGAACCCGGCGCGCCGGGCATATGGGCCGGCGAGACGCAGAGCCGCCGCCAGGGCGACACCCTGATCGCGGCAAGCGAGCTGATGAGCGAAACCGGCAGCGCCTTCGCGCTCAACCGCTCAGATCTCCGCATCACCGTTCTGGGCGCGCAGCACTCGGTGGAAATCCGCGGCTGCGACGCGGGCTGACGGCATGACGACCGCCCCCCGCCTTGGCGCCATCGCGGTGCTGGTCGAGGGCGACCGGGTGCTTCTGGCGCAACGCAGCAAATCGCCGGACAAGGGGCTCTGGGGGTTTCCCGGAGGCCATGTGGAGCCGGGCGAGACCGCACTCGAGGCCGCCCGGCGCGAGCTGCGCGAGGAAACCGGGCTTGAGGCGCGGGCGGTCGAATACCTCACCAATGTCGATGTGATCCGCCGCGATGAGGCGGGGCGGGTGATCGTGCATTACCTGCTAGCCGCGGTGCTCTGTGCCGATCCGGTTGGCAGTGCGAAAGCCGATGACGATGCGATGGACGTGGGATGGTTTCCGGTCGAGGCGGTGCGCAGCGGGACATTGCCGATGAGCGCACAAGTGGATGAGGTGATGGAACTGGCGCTCATTCGAAGCCAGGCGCTGGCGCTTTAGATCTCTTCCCGAAAACCCGAACCGGCCTACCGCAGCCGCTTCTTCTATAGAGCAAGCCGCGCAAGCGCCGGACCGTGGGCTGGCGCAGCAACCTTTGATCGGCGCGCTTTATGGTAGCCAGATCCGGACGGCATCCGAGCAGCGCGCCTACGTCGACCAAGCGCCAGAGCACGGCGACGGTCCGGCGCTTGCGCGTCTCTCGGCCATTGCATGACATGCAATGGCCTGCCGACAGTGCATTGCAAAGCAATGCACGAGAGGCGGCCTTCGGCCTTGTTCCGCGCAGGGGGTGCTAGAAACTGAGAACCAGCCTCACGCCCGCCTAGCCGCCCGCGCATATACCAGCGCCGAGGCCAGATAGACCGCCAGAACGATTGCCACCGCCCCAACGATGAAGAGGCCAAGCGCCGCCCGCACCGCCTCCATCCCCGCCAGCGCCGGCAGCACCTCCAGCAGTACCGGCGGCAGGCTGCCACGCAGCAGCGCCCAGCCCATCGTCGCGGCGAGCCAGACCATCAGAGCCGCGCCTGTGCCCAGCACCGCGCCCTTCAGCGCCCGGTTGGGGCTCAGCAGCGACCGGCGCAACGCGGTCAGCGGGCGCCGGACATCCTGCTGCATCGCCACCAGCGCCGGCACCACCAGCAGCACGATCGCCACTCCGAAGCCCAGCCCGTAGACCAGCGTGATCACCGTGGGCTTGAGGAACTGCGCCTGCTGCGATTGCTCGTAAAGAAGCGGCGCCAACCCCAGCACCGTGGTCAGCGTGGTCAGCAGCACCGGCCGCAGCCGGTCGGCGGCGGCGTCGATGATCGAGGGGATCAGCCCGCGTTCCTCGGCGTATTCGTCGATGGTGGTCACCAGCACGATGGAATCGTTGATGATGATCCCGGTCATGCCCAGAAGCCCCACCACCGTGAACATGCTCAGCGGCACCTCCCAGATGTAATGGCCCCAGATCGTGCCGATCAGGCCAAAGGGGATCACCGCCATCACCACCAGCGGCCGGGTCCAGCTGGCGAACACCCAGGCCAGCACCAGATAGATCCCGGTCAGGCACAGGATCAGCCCGGTACGGGCGTCGCTGAGAAACTCGTTCTCCTGTTCGCTCAACCCGGACAGGCGCCATTCCACCTGACGCTCGCTGGCGATCTTCGGCAGGATCTCATCCTTCAGCGCCGTCTGGATCTCGGAGGCCCGTGCCGGATCGTCCTCGGAGATATCTCCGGTCACGCTGATCAGCCGCAGCCCGTTTTCGCGCCGCACGGTGGAAAAGCCGCTGCGCCGCTCGACACTGACAATATCGGACAACGGCACATAGACGCCACTCGGCGCCCGCATCTGGGTGCGGTCGAGGAAATCGGCGGACAACTCGCCCTCGGGCAGCTCCACCCGGATCGCGGCGCTGCGCGGCCCCTCGGGATAGGTCGCGGCCTCGATCCCGTTCAGCCGGTGGCGCAGCGCGCTGCCCAGCCCGTCGATGGTGAACCCCAGCGCCTGGCCCTGCGCGGTCAGATCGAGGATCAGCTCCTCCTTGTCGTAGGCCAGGTTGTCCTGCACCGCCGACACCTCCGGATAGCGCAACAGCGCCGCCTGCAGGTCCTGACTGGCCGCCTTCAGGGTTTGTACAGTTGCGCCAAAGAATTGTACGTCCAGCGCATCGCCGCCGGGGCCGGAGCGCCAGCCGCGGAAGCTGACGGTCTCGGCCATCGGATGGCGGCGCACCGCGTCCTGCAACTCGGCGACAAAGGCAAAGCTGGAATAAGGCCGCAGATCGGCGTCGATCAGCTCGATGGAGATGCCGCCCAGCAGGTCGGCGTCCTTGGTGTCGACCCCGGCCAGCCCGCGCCCGGCATTACCGCCGATCTCGGCCATGACGTAATCGAGCGGATTGCGGCCGTAACGCTCTTCGTACTGCTGGCCCAGCTCTTCGGTGGCGCGCTGCATCTCGCGCATCATCGCCAGCGTGTCGGCGCGGGTCGCGCCCTCGACCATGGCGAAATTGCCGGTGACAGAGCCGCGCTCGGGCGCGTTGAAGAACCGCCATTGCACATCGCCGCGCACGAAGATCGCGATCTGGCTGGCCAGCACCACGATCACCCCCGCGACCACCACGTAGCGGCCCCAGACCACCCAGGCCATGACACGGCGGAACACGTGGTCGCGCAGCCAGCGGAAGCCCCGGTTCACCAGCCGGTTGGGCAGATCGTACCAGTGCTCCTTCGCCGAATGGGCGATGGCGTGGCTCATGTGGTTGGGCAGGATCAGGAAGCATTCCACCAGCGAGGCCAGCAGCACCACGATCACGGTAAAGGGGATATCCTTGATCAGATCGCCGAACCGCCCGCCGATGACGGTGAGGCCGAAAAAGGCGATCACCGTTGTCAGCGTCGCCGCCATCACCGGCATCGCCATGCGCCGCGCGGCATTCTCGGCCGCCGTCACCGGATGCTCGCCCAGCCTTCTGGCCCGGAAATCGGCATGCTCGCCCACGACGATGGCATCGTCCACCACGATGCCCAGCGTGATGATCAACCCGAACAGGCTGACCATGTTGATGGTCAGCCCAAAGGCATACATCAGTGCGATCGCCGCGAACATCGAGGCCGGAATACCCGCGGCGACCCAGAAAGCGGTGCGCGCGTTGAGGAACAGAAACAGCAGCGCCAGCACCAGCACCAACCCCATCAGCCCGTTGTCGATCAGGATGTTGAGCCGCCCCGAGATTGCCTCGGCCCGGGTGCGGATCAGCTCGATGCTCACCCCCTGCGGCAGGCTCAGCTGCATCTGGGCGGCGACATCCTCGACCTGGTGCTGGATCTTGATCGCATCGCCCCGGTCGGAGCGGTCGACCCGGATCGACATCGCCGGATTGCTGCCCACGAAATAACTGCGCTCGCGGTCCGCGCCCTCGACCCGGATCGCCGCCACATCGCCGATGGTCAGCTTGGAGCCGTCGGCGTTGGAGCGCAGGACGATCCCGGCGATATCCTCGGGGGCGCGTTTCTCGGTGCCGGTCCGGACGCGGGCATTGGCGCCGGTAACGTCGCCGGCCGGGTCGGTCGCCACCTCGGCCGCGATGGCGGCGGCGACCTCGGCCATGGTGATGTCATGCTCGATCAGCGCGCGCGAGGGCACCTCGACCACCGTCTCGGGCGCTGCCACGCCGCGGATGGTGGTGCGCGTCACCCCCGCCGCGAACAGCCGGGTGACCAGTTCGTCAGCGAACAGGCCCAGCTGTCCGGGCGACACCGGGCCGGTGATCACCACATCGGTCACCCGGTCGCGCCAGGCGCCGCGCCGCACCGAGGGGTCCTCGGCGTCCTCCGGCAGGGTGGTAATCGCGTCTACCGCTGACTGCACATCGTCGGCGGCACGGGCCATGTCCCAGCCCGGCTCGAAGTCCAGCGTGATGCGCGCCAGCCCCTCGCGCGAGATCGACTCGGTGCTTTCCACCCCGTCGACCGCCAGCAGTGCCGGTTCCAGCACCTGCACGATGGCGCCGTCCACATCCTCGGGGCCGGCGCCCTCCCATTCGACGCTGACGGTCACCTCGTCGACGATCACATCGGGAAAGAACTGCGCCCGCATGTTGGGGATCGCCGCCATGCCCAGCACCAGCAGAACCACCAGAAGCAGGTTCGCCGCCGTCCTGTGGCGGGTGAAATAGCTGAGCAGACCGCCCGCCCGCACCGGAAGCTCGCGCAGCATCGCCTAGCCCCCCATCCGGGACTCGATCCGCTCGACCAGTTGCGCGGGCACCTGGGCGCCGCCGAGCTGGGCCAGCACCCGCGCCTTCATTTCCTGCGGCATGCGGCTGTTGCCCTCGACAAAGGCCACCAGCCGTGCGCGGCGTTCGTCGCTGAGTTCCAGCATCGCCGCATCGGCCGGCGGTTCCGCCTGCGCCTCATCCCGCAGCGGGCGGACCCGGATGCCCGCGCCCAGCAGCGGGGTGCGCCCGATCACCACCTCGCGCCCCTCCAGCCCGGCGCCGCGCAGCAGCACGTCGTCGCCCTGCCGCCGCACCAGTTCCACCGGCAGCGCCTCCAGCCGGTCCTCCGCGCCCAGCACCAGCACGGTGCCCGAGGCGTCCAGCGCCGAAGCCGGCAGCCGCGCCACCCGCTCCAGCGGCGGTTCCTCGACCTCGACAGAGACGAAATCGCCCGGTTTGAAGCCCGGCGCGCTGTCAAGCCGCGCGTAGATCACCCGCCCGATCTGGCCCTCGCCGGTGGCGGGGCTGTCGCGGCTGATCCGGCCCTTCGCAACCAGCGCCGCGCCGCTCACGTCCAGCATGGCGGTCACCGGGGCCGGAATCAGGTCCCCGTCGCCATCCAGCAGCCGGGCATATTGCGCGGTCGAGATTCGGAACGAGATTTCCAGCGCGTCGGGGTCGATCAGTTCGGCCAGGATCTCATTGGCCGACACCAGCCGCCCCTCGACCAGCGTTACATTGGAGAGGGTGCCATCGAACCCGGCGGTGATCGTGGTATCGGCCAGCACCCGCTCGGCATCCGACAGCGCGATACGGGCGCGGGCCAGCCCGGTCTCGGCCTGGTCGACGCGTGCCTCGCCCTGCGCCACGGCGAGGCGACGGGACAGCACCGCCTGGCGCGCCGCGGACAGCTCCAGCTCGGCGGCCTCGACCGCGGCGGTGGTGCCCACGCCGCGCGCCTGCAGATCCTGCTGGCGCTTGAAAGCGCGGGTGCGCAGCTCCTCCTGCGCGCGCGCCGCGGCAAGCTCGTCACGTGCCAGCAACAGCGACCGGGCGGCGTCGCGCTGCTCGGCCTCGGCATCGCGCAGATCGCTCCTGGCGCGGTCCAGCGCCGATTGCGCATCGGCCGGGTCGATCTGCACCAGCATCTGACCGGCGGCGACGGTGCCGCCATCCTCGAACCCGTCGGCCAGTGCGATCACCCGTCCGCCGACAGCGGCGCGCAGCTCCAGCGTGCGGCGGCTTTCGACCTGGCCAAAGGCGGGCAGCACCGGGGTGACGGTCTCCATCCGGGCGGTACGCAGGGTCACGGCAAAGACCCGTTCGCGCGCCGGCGGCGGGCGGCGGTCGTCGGCCATCCGGCTCTGCAACGCGCCCATCACCAGTTGCCCGGCATAGATCAGCAGCGCCAGCATCAGGGATGCCAGCAACAGTCCGATCAGGCTTTGCCGCAGAAACCGCATTGTCGTCTCTCTCCCGGCCCGCAAACGGCGGCCGCAATACAAGTTAGCCACGTCGCGCAAAAAGCCAAGATGCGCGGGATAACCAAGGTGTTATATGGCAGCGTTGGCTATTTCCGTCGTTGATGTTCGGTCAGCCTCGGAAAGATCTCGACAAAGTTGCAGGGCCGGTGGCGGTAATCGAGCTGCAGCGACAGGATTTCGTCCCAGCCGTCCTTGCAGGCGCCGGGGCTGCCGGGCAGCGCAAACAGGTAAGTGCCGCCGGCCACCCCGCCTGTCGCGCGGGACTGCACGGCGGAGGTGCCGATCTTGTTCATCGAGACGATGGTGAAGACGGTGCCGAAGGCGTCGATTTCCTTCTCATAGACATCGCGGTGCGCCTCGACCGTCACGTCGCGCCCCGTAAGCCCGGTACCGCCGGTGGAGATCACCACATCCACCTCCGGGTCCGCGATCCAGGCACGGAGCTGATCGGCGATTTCCACGCGTTCGTCGGGCAGGATCTTGCGGTCGGCGAGGATATGGCCAGCGCCTTCGATCCGGTCGACCAGCACCTGGCCGGAGCGGTCCTCCGCCAGCGAGCGGCTGTCGGAAACGGTCAGCACCGCGATGCGGACCGGGATGAAGGCCTTGGTTTCGTCGATACGCGACATGGGTTCACGTCCTTTCCAGAATGGCCAGCCGCAGGGCGAGCGCAGCGAAGATACCGCCGCTGATCCGTCCCAGCCAGCGGGTGGCGCGGGGCGAGCCTGTCAGCCATTGCCCGGCATGACCGGCAAACAAACCCACCAGCCCGTTCACCACGAAGCCCCCCAGCGACAGCACCGCGCCGAAGATCAGGAACTGCGCCAGCACCGGACCGGCCTCGGGCCGCAGGAACTGAGGGATGAACGCCAGCACGAAGAGGATCACCTTGGGGTTTGTGAGATTGACGAAGAAGCCGGTGCGAAAGGCCCGCGCGGCGGGCACCGGCAGGCTGCCATCACGCAGTGGCCCGCTGCGCCAGGCGCCCCAGGCGAGATAGAGCAGATAGGCCACCCCGGCCCAGCGGATCACGTCGAACAGCCACGGCAGCGCCGCTACCGCCGCACCCAGCCCCAACCCGGCCAGCGTCACATGCACCATGCCGCCCGCCGCGATCCCGGCGCTCGCCGCCACCGCCGCGCCCCGGCCCGAGCGCAGCCCCTGACCGAGGCAGAACATCATGTCGGCGCCGGGGGTGAAATTCAGCGCCAGAGCGGCGGGAATGAAGGTGAGAAGGGTGACGGGATCGATCATGCGCCGATCTCGAACCAGGTGCCGGCGGGCCCGAGGTTCACCACCTCGGTCTTGCCGATCATGCCGCGTTCGCCCCAGCAGTCGTGAATATGGCCACAGAGCGCCAGCTTCGGCTGGATCCGTTCAATCGCCGCATGGATTGCGGTGGAACCGACCGAATCGCCCCGGGAGGTGCGGTCGACCACCCCCTTGGGCGGCGAGTGGGTGATCAGGATATCGGCGACCTCGCAGGGGGCGAGCATCGCCGCCGCCTCTGCCTCGCTCAGGTCGAAGGACCATTCCCCGAACGGCGTCGGCGGCACTCCGCCGCCCAAGCCGAACAGGTGCAGGCCGTCGATCTCCATCCCGTCGCCGTGCAGGACGCTGGCATTCGGCAAGGCCTCGGCTCGCAGCTCGTCAGCGCTTTCGGCATTGCCGGGCACCAGCACCATCGGTGCGGTGATGCCAGAGAGCAATTCCATCGCCTGATCCAGCCCCTGCCGCATGTTGCAGAAATCCCCCGCGCCGATCACCAGATCGGCCGCGGCACTGGCTGCGACCAGCTCACGCGCCGCGCGGCGGGCCAGATGCAGGTCGGAAAACGCGAGGATCTTCATGCGATCAGCACTCCCTCAGCTTGGCCTGCAATTCCAGCAGATCGGCCCAGGCCTGCCGCTTGGCCGAGGGCTGGCGCAGCAGATAGGCAGGATGGAACATCGGCAGAACCGGCTTGCCCAGCGCCTGTTCCCAATTACCGCGCAACCGGGTGATGCCGCGTTTGCCCAGCACCGCCTGACAGGAAATATTGCCCATCAATACGATCACCCTGGGATCGGACAGCGCCACGTGACGCTCCAGAAACGGTTTCAGCATGGCGATTTCGTCCGGGCGCGGCTCGCGGTTCTGCGGCGGGCGCCAGGGCAGCACATTGGTGATGTAGACGTTTTCGGCCCGCGACAGGCCCACAGCGGCGAGCATTCGGTCCAGCAATTGCCCGGCGCGGCCGACGAAGGGGCGCCCCTCGCGGTCCTCGTCGCGGCCCGGCGCCTCGCCGATGATCATCACCGGCGCGCCTTCCGCCCCATCGGCAAAGACCAGATTGCGCGCGCCCTTCTTCAGCTCGCAATGCTCGAAAGCGGCCAACGCGGCGCGCAATTCCTGCAGCGATCCGGCGGCGGCGGCAGCAGCGCGGGCCACATCGACCGGGTCCTGCTCGGCCGGGCGCACGACAGCCGGAGGCGCGACAGGTGCGGCGGCCTGCCCCGCGGGCTTGGCCACGGCGGCCGGCTTCGCGGTCTCCGGCAATGCATAGCGGTCGACGGGGGCGTCCTCGATCGCCTCATCCGCCCCCATCTCGATCTGCCATTCGAGCAGCGCTTTCGCGCTATGCCAGTCGCTTGCCGATTCCATGACGGCGACACTATGCGATGCGGCGCCCGGCTGGAACTGCGGAGTTGCCGCAGAGCGGCGCCGGGATCGGCGCTTGCGCCATTGTGCGATGTTGCCCCGACGACCCCGGCTTTCTATAAGCGGGCCAACAGCCAAGCCGGAGCGCCGCCCGCATGACCTTTGCCCATCGTCACCTTCTGGGGATCGAACCGCTCACCCCCCAGGATATCACCGCGATCCTGGATCTGGCCGAGACCTATGTCGAACTGAACCGGCAATCGGCCAAGCACGCCGATATTCTGGCCGGGCTGACCCAGATCAACATGTTCTTCGAAAACTCCACCCGCACCCAGGCCAGTTTCGAGCTGGCGGGCAAGCGGCTGGGCGCCGACGTGATGAACATGGCGATGCAGGCCAGCTCGATCAAAAAGGGCGAGACGCTGATCGACACCGCGATGACGCTGAACGCGATGCACCCCGACCTGCTGGTGGTGCGCCACCCGCATTCCGGCGCGGTGGACCTGCTGGCGCAGAAGGTGAACTGCGCGGTGCTGAACGCGGGCGACGGGCGGCATGAGCACCCCACCCAGGCGCTGCTCGATGCGCTGACGATCCGCCGCGCCAAGGGGCGGCTGCACCGGCTCAACATCGCGATTTGCGGCGATATCGCCCATTCCCGCGTGGCGCGCTCCAACATCCTGCTGCTGGGCAAGATGGAGAACCGCATCCGCCTGATCGGTCCCCCCACACTGGTGCCCGGCCACTTCGCCGAGTTCGGGGTAGAGATTTACGACGACATGCGCGAGGGGCTTCAGGACGTGGACGTGGTGATGATGCTGCGGCTGCAGAAGGAGCGGATGGACGGCGGTTTCATCCCCTCCGAGCGGGAATACTACCACCGCTACGGGCTGGACGCCGAGAAACTGGCGCTGGCCAAGCCCGACGCCATCGTGATGCACCCCGGGCCGATGAACCGGGGGGTGGAGATCGACGGCACACTGGCCGACGACATCAACCGCTCGGTGATCCAGGATCAGGTGGAGATGGGCGTGGCGGTACGCATGGCGGCGATGGAGTTGCTGGCGCGCAATGTCGCCGGGGGCCTCGCAGGGGGTATGGCGGTATGAGCGATGATGCCCTGATCGTGCCTGCGGGCGAACACGGGCGCATCCGCGTCTTCGCCCTCGACCTGCCGCCGGAACAGGCGGAGTTCCTGCGCGAACCCGGCGCGGTCGATCAGATGCTGGGGCTGGCCGGGCTCGATTCCAGCCAGATCGACGTGATCCGCCTGCGCGACCTGGAGGAGTTGGGGCTGACCGGCTACCTGACCGAGGGCTGCGGCCTGCCGAACGAGCTGATCTCGGCGGACCGGGAGATGCTGGACGCCCTGCAAGGCTACGTGCTGGTGCTGCGCAGCCCGGCCTTCGGCGGCAAGGCGGCAGCGCTGGCGCCGCAACCCGGTGTCCGGCTGATCGCCACCTATGACGAACCCGGCACGGACTGGCGCGCGGAACCGATCCGCAGCGACAGCGCCAGGCCCTATTCGGCCCCCCGCCCCTCGCCGCGCGCAGCGCGGAGCCGGGCGCGGCGCATCGGCGGCGGGTTGTTCGCGGTGGTGATGCTGCTGATCGTTCTGGTCATCTGGTCGGTGGCCTCCTGATGACGGCACAGCGGTTCCCCGCCGACCGCGGCGCCTATGTCCGCACCAATGCCTGGCTGGCGGCGCTGGCCATGGCGGGGGCGATGGCGGTGCTCTGGGCGATGGGCAATGCCCATGTCTGGACCGGCGCGGTCGCGGGGCTGGCCGCGATCGCCCTGCGCGCCTGGTACCTCGCCTCGGAAGAGCTGGCGGCGGTCTGGGAGCTGGAGGGCGGCACGCTCACCGGCCCGGGCGGGCGGCGGGTGCCGCTGGGACAGGTGGAAACCGTACGGAAAATGGGCAGTTTTGTACAACTCGTCACCCGGGGCGGCGACAAGCATCTGATCAAGTATCAGGCCGACCCCGATGCGACGGTGGCGGCCATCGAAAGGGCAGCGGCATGAGCGATCTTCTTTTCACCAACGCCCGGCTGATCGACCCAGAGGCGGGAACTGACGTGCGCGGCGCGCTGCTGGTGCGCGACGGGCGGATCGTGGCGCAGGGGCAGGAGGTCGGCCTGTCCGAAGAGGACGTCGCCGTGATCGACTGCGGCGGCAAGTGCCTCGCCCCCGGGATCGTCGATCTGGGCGTCAAGGTCTGCGAGCCGGGTGAACGGCACAAGGAAAGCTATCGCAGCGCCGGTCTGGCGGCGGCGGCAGGGGGCGTGACCACCATCGTCACCCGGCCCGACACCAGCCCCACCATCGACAGCCCCGAGACGCTGGAATTCGTCACCCGCCGGGCGCAGGCCGATGCGCCGGTCCGGGTGGTGCCGATGGCGGCGCTGACCAAGGGCCGCGAGGGGCGCGAGATGACCGAGATCGGCTTCCTGATGGACGCCGGCGCGGTGGCCTTTACCGATTGCGACCATGTGGTGGCCAATACCAAGGTGCTGTCGCGGGCGCTGAGCTATGCCAGTGCGCTTGGGGCGCTGGTGATCGGCCACCCGCAGGAACCGGGGCTCTCGGCGGGGGCGGCGGCCACGGGCGGCAAGTTCGCCAGCCTGCGCGGGCTGCCGGCGGTGTCGCCGATGGCGGAGCGGATGGGGCTCGACCGTGACATCGCGCTCTTGGAGATGACCGGCGCGCGTTATCACGCCGACCAGATCACCACCGCCCGCGCCCTGCCGGCGCTGCAGCGGGCCAAAGCCAACGGGCTCGACATCACCGCCGGCGTGGGCATCCATCACCTGACGCTGAACGAGCTGGACGTCGCCGATTACCGCACCTTCTTCAAACTGAAGCCGCCGCTGCGGGCCGAGGACGACCGCACCGCAGTGATCGAGGCGGTGCGGACCGGGTTGATCGACGTGATCTGCTCGATGCACACGCCGCAGGATGAGGAGAGCAAGCGTTTGCCGTTCGAGGAGGCGGCAAGCGGGGCGGTCGGGCTGGAAACCCTGCTGCCGGCGGCGATGCGGCTTTATCATGCGGGCGATCTGGACCTGCCCACCCTGTTCCGCGCCATGAGCCTGAACCCGGCCAAGCGGCTGGGGCTGGCGGCCGGGCGGCTGAGCGAAGGCGCGCCGGCCGATCTGGTGCTGTTCGATCCCGACGCGCCCTTCGTGCTGGACCGCTTCACGCTGAAATCGAAATCCAAGAACACGCCGTTCGATGGCGGCCGCATGCAGGGGCGCGTTCTGGCGACCTACGTGGGCGGCGCGCCCGTCTACCGGAGGGACTGATGCCCGAGATCACATCCACCGCCGCGACGCTGATCCTCTGGGCCGTGGTCGGCTACGGGCTGGGGTCGATCCCCTTCGGCATGGTGCTGGCCAGGGTGATGGGGCTGGGCAACCTGCGCGAGATCGGCTCGGGCAACATCGGCGCCACCAATGTGCTGCGCACCGGCAACAAGCGGGCCGCCGCGCTGACCCTGCTGCTGGATGGCGGCAAGGGGGCCGCCGCGGTGCTGCTGGCGCGCGCCTTTGCGGCGGATGACGCGGTAGTACTGGCGGGTTTCATGGCCTTTATCGGCCATTGCTACCCCATCTGGCTGGGGTTCAAGGGCGGCAAGGGCGTCGCCACCTTTCTCGGGCTGTGGCTGGCGCTGGCCTGGCCGGTGGGGATCGCCTGCTGTCTGACCTGGCTGAGCGCGGCGGCGCTGAGCCGGATCTCCTCCATGGGGGCGCTGGCGGCGGCGGCGGCCTCGACCCTTTGGGCGATTGCGCTGGGATATGGCGAAACCTTTGTGCCGGGGATCCTGTTGACCCTGCTGGTGTTCTGGCGGCACCGGGAGAATATCGCCCGGCTTCGCGCGGGAACCGAGCCAAAGATCGGCAAAAAATAGGCGCGGCCGAGGCTCACCGGCGCGACAGCCGACACCCCGCGGCAACCCCAAATTCCGCCGATCCGTCCGACCGAACCGGCACCTCCACCCGAGCCGGCGGCCGAGCCCGCGACCGTGCCGCCGGCCATGTTCGCGGCCATGCGCAGCGCCGATAACACCCTGGTAAATACAGGTTGATTTGAACGTTACCGGCGCGACCTCCACCTGCGTTCGGTGACGGTCAATTCCGGCCGCACATCCCCACACCCGTCTTCCGGGATCGCGGCATTTTCGCCTCGCGATGTTCGGAACTACTGAGAAAAGGAACACGGAATGAAAAAAATGGGCTCCCTGCTGGGCGGTCTGGCGCTTTCGGTCGCCGTCGCAACCTCGGCCTTCGCTGCTGGCGTGGAAATCAACGCCTCCTCCACCGGCCTGGCGATGCAGGGCTTTGACCCGGTTGCCTATTTCACCGACGGTGAGGCCACCAAAGGCAGCTACAAGATCACCGCCGTCTACGACGACGCCACCTACCGCTTTGCGTCCGAAGAGCACAAGGCGCTGTTCGAAGCAAACCCGGAGGAATATCTGCCGGCCTATGGCGGTTATTGCGCGTTCGGCACCTCGATGGGCTTCAAGTTCGACGGCGACCCCAACCACTGGAAAATCGTCGACGACGTTCTGTATCTGAACCTGTCCAAGGATATCCAGGACCGCTGGGAAGGCGACATCCCGGGCTTCATCGAGAAGGCCGACGGCAACTGGACCGAGATTGCCGATCGGGATCCGGCAGAGCTGCAGATGGGCAACTGAGCCTTCGCAGACGTTGGAAAACAGGAAACGGCGGCTCCCAGAGCCGCCGTTTTTTCGTCGTCCTCGGGTCGCTCCGCCGCTGCGGCGGCGCCTCAGGGAATGAGCCGTTCCAGCGCACGGCCGTTGGCCCAGGTTCCGTGCAGCTCGCCGCTGGGCATCCGCACATAGACGACCGGATAGGTATCGCCCCAGTCGATCCATAGGATGTCCCCGTTGCGGGTGCCGCTGCCGGTATAGCTCTGCTGGCCCACGCGCCAGGACATGTAGACGGCGGCGCCGTCCTGCTGGATGTTGACGGTGCCGCTATAGGCGGAGCCATCGGGGTTGCGCCCCTCGACCCGGTAAGTGCCCGCGATGGATTGCGCCGCCAGTGGCGCGGCAAGCGCGGTCAGGCCCGCCGCCAGCCCGGCGATGACCGCCCTGCGGCCCCAAGTTGTCCGTGTCATGCCCTGCCCCCCGTGGTGTCGCGACATGGCGACAGTGTGCCCCGAACGAAGCGTTCTGTCACCTCTGTGGGGGATGCCTGCATCGGCAGGCGAGGCGCGCGACGGTCACGCCGCGCCCTCGGGAAGCGGTATCAGTAGGCGAAGGCGTCGTAGATCCGCTCCAGATCGCCGTTCCACGCGCCGTTGTAGCAGTCCAGCAGCTCGTCCGCCGGGGCCATGCCGGTTTCGACGCTGTCTTCCAGCGCGTGCAGGAAATGGCGCTCGTCCTGCACCATGCCGCCCAGACCGGGGCGCGCGCGTGCCTTGAGGCCGGAGCGGGCGATATCGAGCACCTGACCGGCCAGATCCTGCATCCGGCGCCCGCCGACCTCGGCCTGCAACCCGTGCTCGGCCGCGCCGAGGCGCCAGGCCTCGCGGGTCTCGGCGTCCCAGCCCTTGACCAGGTCCCAGGCGGCATCCAGCGCGCCCTGATCGTACATCAGCCCGACCCAGAGCGCGGGCAGCGCGCAGAGCCGCCGCCAGGGGCCGCCGTCGGCGCCGCGCATCTCGATGAATTTCTTCAGCCGCGCTTCGGGGAAGGCGGTGGTCAGGTGATCGGCCCAGTCGCTGAGCGTCGGCATCTCGCCGGGCAGCGCCGGCAGCTCGCCCTTGAGGAAATCGCGGAACGACTGGCCCAGCGCATCGATATACTTTCCGTCGCGGTAGACGAAGTACATCGGCACATCGAGCGCGTAGTCCACCCAGGCCTCGAACCCGAAGCCGTCGTCAAAGACGAAGGGCAGCATCCCGGTGCGCGCCGGATCGAGATGCTGCCAGACCCAGGAGCGGTAGGATTTCATGCCGTTGGGCTTGCCTTCGAAGAATGGCGAGTTTGCGAACAGCGCGGTGGCCACCGGCTGCAGCGCCAGCGCCACGCGCATTTTCTGCACCATGTCGGCCTCGGAGCCGAAATCGAGGTTCACCTGCACGGTGCAGGTGCGCCGCATCATGGTGGTGCCGGTGGTTCCGACCTTGCCCATATAGGCATCCATCAGCTTGTAGCGGCCCTTGGGCATCAACGGCATCTGGTCGTGGGTCCAGATCGGTGCCGCGCCGAGGCCGATGAAGCCCACCCCGATCTCATCGGCGATATCCTTGACCTCGCGCAGGTGTTCGTTCACCTCGTCGCAGGTCTGGTGGATGGTTTCCAGCGGTGCGCCCGACAGCTCCAGCGCGCCGCCGGGTTCCAGCGAGACGTTGGCGCCGTCCTTTTCCAGCCCGATCAGATAGCCGCCTTCGCGCAGCTCGGACCAGCCGTAGCGGTCGCGCAACCCTTCCAGCACGGCCTCGATCGACCGTTCGCCGGAATAGGGCAGCGGTTTGTGCGTGTCCTTGCAGTAGCCGAATTTCTCGTGCTCGGTGCCGATGCGCCATTCCGATTTCGGCTTGCAGCCCTCGGCCAGGTATTCGGCCAGTTGTTCGTGCCGTTCGATCGGGCCGCCGCCGGATTGGGGGATGGACATGCGCGCGCTCCGTTGCTGTGTGATCCGCAGGGGCCACAAGTGAGGCGATTTTCCCGGGCTGTCAATGCACAGGGACCCCGCGTCAGTGCAGACGCAGATGCGCCGGGCGCAGCGGCGTGCGCTCCCAGATCACCACCGGATGGCTGCCGCCGCGATTCAGTTCGGCCAGCATGCGTTCTGTGCGCAGGCCCGGCAGGGTTGCGAAGACGTCGAACAGATCTCCCGCCCCTTCGGCGTTCACCGGGATGTGAAGGATGGGGCGGTCCGGCTCCTCCAGAACCCAATGGGCAGGACGGGCGGAAGGGTCGAGTACCAGCCGCTCCAGGTCGGGCACGGAGACCGAGCCGCCCGACAGCGGACCCATATAGGTGATCTCGCCCTCGTCCACCAGGACGACCCCCGGACCCTGACCAGTGATGCGGAACCGGGCACGCTGCACCCCGATCACGGCGATGCCGGCGCCGGCGGGCACCAGCAGCCAGCCGATCCAGCCCAGCAACCCGTGCTGGCCGAGCGCCCAGTAGAGGCCGAGCGCCGTCACCGCGGCCCCGACCAGCGCCTCGCGCCAGCGGGCCAGCGCCGCGCGGGCCTCGGGGCGGATGAAACTCATCCCCAGTCCCCCAGCGCCTGTTGCCAGAGCGTCATCGCGGCCACGGCGGCGGTGTCGGCGCGCAGGATACGGGGACCCAGCGCCACCACGCGGGCCTGCGGCAGAGAGCGCAGGCGTTTGCGCTCTCCTTCCGAAAAGCCGCCCTCGGGGCCGATCAGGATGGCCCAAGGGCCCGGTGCGGCGCCGTCGAGGCCTTTCATTTCGCCCACTTCCGCCTCGTCGCAGAACATCAGCTGACGGTCCGCCGGCCAGTCCGCAAGCAGGCGATCGAGTTTTTGCAGGTCGCTCACCTCCGGCACATAGGTGCCGCCGCATTGCTCCGCCGCCTCCACCGCATGGGCCTGCAGCCGGTCCTGACGGATGCGTTCGGAATTGGTGAAATCGGTCTGCATGGGGAGGATCCTTGCCGCCCCCATCTCGGCCGCTTTTTCGACGATGAAATCGGTGCGCGCCTTCTTGATCGGCGCGAACAGCAGCCAGAGGTCGGGCGGCATCTGCAGCGGTTTGCTCTGTTCCACGCAGGTGAGCGTCCCGCCGCGCTTGCCGGCCTCGGCCACCTGCGACAGCCACTCGCCATCGCGCCCGTTGAACAGCGCCACCGGGTCGCCAATGCCCAGCCGCATCACCCCGAAAAGGTAATGCGCCTGCTCCCGCGTCAGAGGAACCGATTGCCCCGCCCCCAGCGGGTGCTCTACATACAGCCTGACCTTTGCCTTCATAGGGGAATACATATGCAACGCGGCACGCCAACGCCAGATGCGAACACCCACGGTCAGGTCGCCGATGCGGTGCGCGGCAACTGGGTGGACCGGCTGGCCCCGGCGGCGACGCGGCCCTATCTGCGGCTCAGCCGCGCCGACCGGCCGATCGGCACCTGGCTGCTGCTGATCCCCTGCTGGTGGGGGCTGGCGCTGGCGATGCTCTGGGATCAGAGCCCGCGGTGGGAGGATCTGTGGATCTTCGCCGGCTGCGGCCTGGGCGCCTGGCTGATGCGCGGGGCTGGCTGCACCTGGAACGACATCACCGACCGCGACATCGACGGCAGCGTCGAGCGCACCCGCTCGCGCCCGATCCCCTCGGGACAGGTGAGCCTGAAACAGGCCGCCGCCTACATGGGGGCGCAGGCGCTGGTGGCCTTTGCAATCCTCTTGACCTTCAATACCGCCGCCATCGCGCTGGGGATCCTGTCGCTGCTGCCGGTGGCGGTTTATCCCTTTGCCAAACGGTTTACCTGGTGGCCGCAGGTGTTCCTTGGGCTGGCGTTCAACTGGGGCGCCCTGCTGGGTTGGGTGGCGCATACCGGGTCGCTGCACTGGGCGCCGGTGGTGCTTTACGTGGCTGGTATCAGCTGGACGCTGTTCTATGACACCATCTATGCCCATCAGGATGCCGAGGACGACGCGCTGATCGGGGTGAAATCCACCGCGCGCCTGTTCGGCGAGGCCAGCCCGCGCTGGCTGCGGACCTTTCTGGTGCTGACGGTGTCGCTGATGGCGGTGGCGGTGGTTCTGGCGGTGGAGCCGCGCGGTTCGACCCTGGCACTGGTGCTGGCGCTGGCCGGGCCCTGGGCGATGGGCTGGCACATGCGCTGGCAGTTGCGCCAATTCGATCCGGACGACAACCCGGTGCTGCTGCGGCTGTTCCGGGCCAATCGCGACACCGGCCTAATTCCGCTCATCTGCTTCCTGATCGCGGTGCTGGCATGATTGCGCCCCGGCCCTGCGGGCGCTATGACACAAGCATTCCAACGAGCAGAAGACCGATCCGTTGATGCGCCTATCCTCCGTTTTCGCCGTCGGCCTGGCCTTTCTGGCCGCCGCCATCCTCAGCCTTGTCGCCGCGGGCTTCGCGGTTTCCGCGGTGGAGGACGGAACCGAAATCGGGGTCAGGCAGTCGCTGGACCAGGCCGGCCATCCCTGGGCCGAGGTCCAGGCCGACGGGCTGCGGGTGATCCTGAGCGGGACCGCGCCGGACGAGGCGACCCGGTTCAACGTGCTGACCGTCGCCGCCGAGGTGGTGGATGCCGCCCGCGTCATCGACCAGATGGAGATCGCCCCCACCGCCGATCTGACGCCGCCGCGGTTCTCGGCCGAGGTGCTGCGCAATGACAGCGGCATCTCGATCATCGGGCTGGTGCCGGCCGCCACCGACCGCGCGGAGCTGGTCGAGGAGCTGACCGATATTGCCGGCGACCAGAAAGTCGCCGACCTGCTGGAAACCGCCGATTACCCGGAGCCGGAAGGCTGGGACGAGGCGATGCAATTCGCCGTTGTGGCACTGGCGGAACTGCCCCGCTCGAAAGTGTCGGTCAGCGCCGGTCAGGTGGAGATCACCGCCATCGCCGACAGCCGGGCGGCGAAGGCGGCGCTGGAGCGCAAGCTGAACCGCGCCGCGCCGCCGGGGCTGCGGCTGGGGATGGACATCTCGGCCCCGCGCCCGGTGATCACGCCGTTTTCGCTGCGTTTCATCATCGACGGGGACGGCGGCCGGTTCGACGCCTGCTCGGCCGAGAGCGAGGCCGCGCGCGACCGCATCCTCGCCGCCGCCCGCGCCGCCGGGCTGACCGGCGAGGCAAGCTGCACCATCGGCATGGGCGTGCCGTCGCCCAACTGGGCGCGCGCCGCCGAACTGAGCCTGGGGGCGCTGGCCAGGCTGGGCGCCGGGTCGGTGACCTTTGCCGATGCCGATATCACCCTGGTCGCGGTGCAGGGCACCAACGAAGGGCTGTTCGACGAGGTGGTGGGTGAGCTGGAAAACGCGCTGCCGGAGGTCTTTGCCCTGCATGCGGTGCTGCCGGCGCCGAAGGACGACGGCGAGGGCGGCGTGCCCGAGTTCACCGCCACCCGCAGCCCCGAGGGGCTGGTGCAGCTGCGTGGGCGGCTGAACGACGAAAACCTGCGCAAGATGGCCGACAGCTATGCCAAGGCACGGTTCGGATCGGAAAGCGTCTATACCGCCGCCCGGGTGGTCGAGGGGCTGCCGCAGGACTGGCCGGTGCGGGTGCTGGCCGGGCTGGAGGCGCTGTCGAAACTGGCCCACGGCATGGTCAGCGTGCAGCCCGACGCGGTGCAGCTGACCGGGGTGACGCATGAAGAGGACGCCAGTGCCGAGATCGCCCGGCTATTGTCCGACAAACTCGGCGAGGCCGAGGATTTCACCCTCGACATCAATTACGTCGCGCCGCCGGAGCCGGTGGATACCACGCCCGATCCGGAGGAATGCGAACGCCGGCTGAGCGCGGTGCAGCAGGACGGAAAGATCACCTTCGAGCCCGGCTCGGCCACTGTCGCGGCAGGATCGCAGGACATCATGAACCGGATCGCCGAGATCCTGACCGACTGCAAGGAGATCCGGCTGGAGATCCAGGGCCACACCGACAGCCAGGGGCGCGAGGAGATGAACCTCAACCTCAGCCAGGCGCGGGCGCAATCGGTGCTGAACGAGCTGCGGGCGCGCCGCGTTCTGACCTCCAGCTTCGTCGCGGTGGGCTACGGCGAGACCCGCCCGATCGCCCCCAACGACACCGAAGAGGGGCGCGAGGCCAACCGCCGGATCGAGTTCCGGCTGATCCGGCCGGAAACGGCGGCAGAAGAGGAAAGCACGCTGGACCAGGTCGCCGACGAGGCGGCGGAGGCCGGGAGCGCGGAAGCCATGACCGACGAGACCGCCGGTCAGGCGGCAGCGGAAGCGGAAAGCGAAGGGGTTGAAGACACCCCGGCCGCGGCGGACGCCGAGGCGGCCGCCGAAGGCACGGAGACGGATGGCGACGCGGCCCCGGCAGAGGCCACGGAAGCGGAAGCCACGGCGGAGGACGGGTCCGAGCCGGAGACTGGCCCGGACACTGAACCGGGCACCGGGACCGATGCCCCCAGCGGGAAGGAGAACTAGAATGAACAGAACCGAGTTCATCATCACCACGGCCATCATCCTGTTCATCGCCTTTGCCGTGGGCTGGTTCGCCCATTGGCTGCTGCACCGCTTCACCCGGGTAAAACAGAGCGACGTGGCGGATCTGGACCGGATGAGCCAGGAGCTGCACGAGGCCGAGGAAGCCCGCGATCAGGCGATCACCTATCTGCAACAGCGCGAGGCGGAGCTGACCAATCAGTTGTCGCAGACCGAAGCCGAGCTGCGGGCGGCGATGGACGGGCTGCGCGATGCCCGCCACGAGGCCGAAGAGCTGCGCGCCCGGGCGGGTCGCGCCGGGTAAATTCCGACCAGGCCGGCGTCCTGAAAAGCCCGATACACGGACCGGATTGGGCCCCGCCCCCTCCCGAACCCTGGCGCGGACTCAAGGCCGCTTGCACGGCTCGTTCTGTGGGGCGGGCCCCTTGCGCCGGCAGCATCTCGTGGCGGCACACCGCGAACCGCGGCTCTCGCGGCGGATCATTCCACCCAGTACTCCCGCCGGTCGATCGCCCGGGCACAGCCCAGAATGCTGCCCTGCGCCCGGTCCAAGGCCCCGGGGCGCAGCGCCTGCACCATCCAGGCTTCGGCATGTTGTGGCGGGATCGGATAGGGCGCGGCGACCTCGCGGCAGGGGCGGAAACCATGCCGCGGGTAATACCCCGGATGCCCCAGGACGAAGACCAGATCGACACCGTCCTGCCGCAGCCGCGCCAGCCCGTCGCGGATCAACACGCCGCCAACGCCGGTTCCCTGCGTCTCGGGGCGGACGGCCAACGGGGCCAGAAGCTGCGCCCTGAGCCCGCCCGGATCGGGGCTGAGCGTCGCCCGGGTGAACAGGATATGGCCCAGCGCCCCGCCTGCGTGTTCCGCCAGCAGCGACAGCCGCGGCTGAGCGGTGGGATCGTCCAGCAGGGCCTCCACCAGATCGGCGATTACCGGCCCCTCTTCCGGCCCGAAGGCGGCGCGGTGCAGCTCCAGCACGGTGGCGCGGTCGCTGTCGCGCGTGGGACGCAGGCTGAGGCGGCGGCCGTTCATCCGGTCACCAGCGGGTAAGGGCGTCTTCGTCCGCGTCCTTGGCGGCGACCCAATCGGCCCCCTTCGCTGTCAGTTCCTTTTTCCAGAACGGCGCGCGGGATTTCAGGTAGTCCATCAGGTATTCCGCCGCTTCGAAGGCATCCTTGCGGTGCGGCGCGGCGGTGGCGACCATCATGATGGTCTCGCCCGGGGCCAGGCGGCCATGCCGATGGATCACCAGCACATCGGCCAGCGACCAGCGTTTCGCCGCCTCTTCGGCAATCCCCGCGATCGCCTTTTCGGTCATGCCCGGGTAATGCTCGATCTCCATCGCCTGCAGCCCGCCGCCGGGCAGGTCGCGTACAACCCCGGTAAAGGTGACGACGGCGCCCGCGCCGCTGGCGCCGGCAGCAAAGGCGTTGGCCTCCGCCCCCAGATCGAAAGGTTCCGTCTGAACCGCGATCCGCATGGCTCAGCCGCCCGTCATCGGCGGGAAAAAGGCCACCTCGCGCACGCCCGCAAGCGGCGCGTCGAAATCGGCCAGCTCCTGGTCCAGCGCGACCCGCAGGGCGGAGAGATCGGCGAAGGCGGCCTCGTAACGCTCTTCGCGCGCGCGCAGCTCTTGCACCAGATCGGCCACGGTCGCGGCCTCGCTCGCCACCGTCTCGCGCGGCAGGCCGATGCGCTCGCGAACCCAGGCGAAATATAGAACCTCCATCAACGCGTCTCCCTCAGATGCGGCAGAGCCTTAAGTAAGTAGTCCGCGCCGGTGATCAATGTCAGCGCCGCGGCGATCCACAGCAGCCACAACCCCAGCCGCCCCGACCAGATCATGCCCTCGAACATCAGGTGCAGGTCCTCGCGCCCGGCGACCGCATCGGCCAGGGCCTGCACGGACATGCCGGCGTCGCTGCCGAAAGCGGAGAGCGCCAGGTAATGCTCGAAGATGCCTTGCGAGAACAGCGTCGCGATGGCGATCATCTGCGCGGTGGTCTTCCACTTGGCCAGTTTGGTGACCTTGAGCGTGCCGGCGGTATCGCCGAGGTATTCGCGCAGCCCCGAGACGAAGACCTCGCGGAACAGGATCACGGTGGCCGGCAGCACCAGCCACGGGGTCCAGTGCTTGGTCGCATAGCCAACCAGGATCATCAACGCGATCACCACCATCGCCTTGTCGGCGATGGGATCCAGCATCGCGCCCATCTTGGTTTCCTGTTTCCAGGCCCGCGCCAGATAGCCGTCGAACCAGTCGGTCACCGCCGCACCGACGAAGAGCAGCAGCGCGTACCAATCGGCATAGGGACGGCTGAAATAGAGGAACATCACGGCAAGCCCGGGGGCCGCGAGAAGCCGCAGCAGGGTCAGGATATTAGGGACGTTCCAGCGCATGCGCGGACCCTATACCGGCGCTGCGGAATGTGGAAGCGGGGGCCATGGGAAATCTGTCCGTGCCAGCGGACCGACGCCACCGCCTGCCCTACCCCTTTTCGTGGAAGAAGTCATAGATCTTTTCCGCCAGCGAATCCGAGATCCCCTCGACCGCCTTGAGATCGGCAAGGTTGGCGCGGCTCACCGCCTTGGCGCTGCCGAAATGGGTCAGCAGCGCGCGCTTGCGGGTGGCGCCGACGCCGGCGATATCGTCGAGCGGGTTGGCGCTGACCGCCTTGGCGCGTTTGGCCCGGTGGGTGCCGATGGCGAAGCGGTGCGCCTCGTCGCGCAGACGTTGAACGAAATAGAGCACCGGGTCGTTATGGCGCAGGGCAAAGGCGTTCTCGCCGGGGCGGTGAAACTCCTCCTTGCCGGCGTCGCGGTCGATGCCCTTGGCGACGCCAACCATCGGGATATCCTCGACCCCGTATTCCTCCATGATCTGATAGACTGCGCTGACCTGGCCGGCGCCGCCGTCGATCAGCAGCAGGTCTGGCCAGAGGCCCTTGTCGCGGTCGGGGTCGTCTTTCAGCAAGCGGGTGAACCGGCGGGTCAGGACTTCTTTCATCATGCCGAAGTCGTCGCCCGGGGTCAGGTCGTCGCCGCGGATGTTGAACTTGCGGTAGCTGTTCTTCATGAAGCCTTCCGGCCCCGCGACGATCATCGCGCCCACGGCATTGGTGCCCTGGATGTGCGAGTTGTCGTAGACCTCGATCCGCTGCGGCGGGCCATCGAGGCCAAAGGCCTGCGCCAATCCCTGCAACAGCTTGGCCTGGGTAGCGCTCTCCGACATCCGGCGGGCGAGGGATTCACGCGCGTTCCTGAGCGCGCCGGAGACCAGCTCGGCCTTTTCACCGCGCTGGGGGACCAGGATCTCGACCTTGCGGCCGGCCTTTTCGCTGAGCGCCTCTGTCATCAGGTCGGCATTCTCGATCGCGTCCGACAGGATCAGCTGCCGCGGCGGTTCCTTGTTGTCGTAGAACTGTCCGAGGAAGGCCTCCATCACCTCGGCGGCCGAGACATCGGCGCCGATGCGGGGATAGAAATCGCGGTTGCCCCAGTTCTGATTGGCGCGGATGAAGAAGACCTGAACGCAGGCCTGGCCCGACTCCATGTGGAGCGCGATCACGTCGGCCTCGGTCACGCCGCGGGGATTGATGCCCTGGGCGGTCTGCACCGAGGTCAGCGCGCGGATGCGGTCGCGCAGTGCGGCGGCGCGTTCGAATTCCATCGCGTCGGAGGCCGCCTGCATCTGTTCGCCCAGCTCCTCCTGAACCCTGGTGGAGCGGCCGGAGAGAAAGCGCTCGGCATCGCGGACGCTTTCGGCGTAATCGGCCTCGGAGATCAGCCCGACGCAGGGGGCGGAGCAGCGCTTGATCTGATAAAGCAGGCAGGGCCGGGTGCGGCTTTCGAACATCGCGTCGGAGCAGTTGCGCAGCAGAAACGCCTTCTGCAACTGGTTCAGCGTGCGGTTCACCGCGCCGGCGCTGGCGAAGGGGCCGAAATAGCTGCCCTTTTCCTTTTTGGCGCCGCGATGCTTCTTGATCTGCGGATAGGGATGATCCTTGGCGACGAGGATATTGGGAAAACTTTTATCGTCGCGCAGCAGCACGTTGTACTTCGGCTTGAGCTGCTTGATCAGGTTCTGTTCCAGCAGCAGCGCCTCGGTTTCCGTGCGCGTGGTCAGGAACATCATCGAGGCGGTTTCGCTGATCATCCGCGCGATCCGGTGGGTGTGACCCGAGGGCCGGGCATAGTTCGAGACCCGCGCGCGCAGGTTGCGTGCCTTGCCGACATAGAGCACCCGCGCCTGCGCATCGAGCATCCGGTACACCCCCGGCGATCCGTCTAGGGTTTTCAGATAACTTTGGATGCAGGCATAGCCGGTCGGGCGCGGCCGGGCGGCGGTGTCGGTGGGCTCGCTCATATTCCAGAACTATGATTCTCTGGCCCGGCCTGCAATCTCAACCGGGCCTTTTCAAGAGAAAACAAATCCACCAAAGCTGTGGATATCTGTGATGATAACTTCTGGGCACATAGAAAATTTCATTGTCCCACGGGAGGTTCATTGGTTTGCACAATATTTAGGCACACTTGCAACATATTGAAATTATGGGGGATTTTTATTCCCCTTCCGCAAGTGAATGAAAACAAAGGAGTTTTTGTAACGCTTTGGTGACGGCCACGTGAACGGTGCAAAACTTCCGCCGATCAGGGCCTCATTCGGGGCCGAGAACGTCGGGCGTCTGCCAGCCGAGATGCTGGCCGCCGTCGACGCAGAGCAACTGGCCGGTGACCGCAGGCGCGTCGAGGAAATAGCCCAGCGCGGCGGTAATATCCTCGGGATTGACACCGCGGCCGCTGACTGTGTTGGCCCGCTGGGCCGCAAAATGCGCCGCGCTCTGGCGCTGGCCCTGAAGCGTCGGGCCCGGCCCGATGGCGTTGACGCGGATCGCCGGGGCCAGCGCCTGAGCAGCGGTCCGGGTCAGCGTCCAGAGCCCCATCTTGGCGATGGTATAGCTCATGAATTCAGGGGTCAGCTTGCGCACCCGCTGGTCGATCATGTTGACGATCAGCCCGGAGGCCATCGGTTCTCCCGCCGCGTCCGCCACCGGCTCCAGCCCCTGCGCCGCCATCGCCTGGGTCAGCACGAAGGGCGCGCGCAGGTTGCTTTCCATGTGCCGGTCCCAGCTTGTGCGGGTGGCGGTGGAAATGTTGTCGTACTCGAAGATCGAGGCGTTGTTGATCAGACAGGTGATCGGCCCGCCCAGCGCCTCGGCCGCACGCGGCAGCAGCTCGGCGGTGTGTTCCTCGTGCAGCAGATCGGCCGGCAGGGTGACAGCGCGGCGGCCCAGGGCGCGGATCTCTTCTGCCGTGGCCTCGGCCGCCTCCGCCGAGGAGGCGTAGTGCACGGCCACGTCATAGCCGCGCCGCGCCACATAGAGCGCCATGGCGCGGCCCAGCCGCACGCCCGCTCCGGTCACCAGGCAATGTGTCATTGCGTTCGTCCCTGTTCCCATCCGGGCACGTTACATCAGCACCGCGCCCACATAGGCGACATATAGCGCGGTCAGCGCGGTGCCCCAACGCCAGTTGAGATCGAGGCGGAAGAACACGAAGGGCACCAGCAGCAGCGAGGCCCCCAGCATCACCCAGAGATCGAAGCGCAGAAATTCGGGATCGACCGGGATCGGACCGAACAGCGTCGCGACCCCGATGATGGCGAGCAGGTTGAACATGTTCGACCCGATCACGTTGCCCAGCGCCACGTCGGCCTGCCGGCGCAGCGCGGCCATCACCGTGGTGGCCAGCTCCGGCAGCGAGGTGCCCAGCGCCACCAGCGTCAGCCCGATCACCGTGTCGCTGACGCCGTAGGTGCGGGCGATGATCGACGCGTTCTCGACCAGCAGATTGGCGCCCATTGGCAGGCCGATAAGCCCCAGCCCCAGATAGATACCGATGCGCCACCAGGGCATATCCGGATCGGCCTCTTCCAGCCCGTCGAGCTCTGCCTCGGCCTCCGCCCCGTTGCGCCGGTGGCTCAGCGCCTCGCCGAGTTGATCCCACAGCACCGCCGCCAGCGCCACCAACAGCACCAGCCCGGACAGCAGCGTGAAGACGCCGAGAAAGGCCAGCGCGATGAACAGCAGCGAGGCCGCCAGCATGAAGATATAGGTCTTGCGGCTGTCGCACTCGCTGGTGTGCATATGCGCCAGCATGGCCGGCACGCCGAGGACCAGCAGGATATTGGCGGTGTTGGAGCCCACCACATTGCCCAGCGCGATGCCCGGCGCCTGATCCAGAACCGCTTTGATGGAAATCAGCAGCTCGGGCGCCGAGGTCCCGAAGGCGACGATGGTCAGACTGACAATCAGCGCCGGTACGCCCAGCCGCAGGCTGAGGTTGACTGCGCCGCGCACCAGCGCATCGCCGGCGAGCAAAAGGATCACCAGTCCCAGAGCCGCAAGAACCCACACCATCATGGCCGCCGCCCCCCATGACCGCAATCGCAGGGCCCCTTGCCGATCCGGAACCGGCCACAGCGCGGACAGCGTTTCGAGGCGAGTGTCTTTTGCCCCGGAAAGCGGAATTTCCCGAACATGGCCAGCACCGCGATCGCGATCAGGAAGAGGGATACGATCTTGAAAATCACGTCAGAGGCCAAAACGCGCGTAGGCCGCGCGCTCCTCGATCCCGAACAGGGCGTCCTGCGCCATCTGCGCGCCGAAGCGCGACCAGAGCGGCCGGCGCAGCTCGTAGCGGCGGAACTGAACCTTGTCGCCGAAGCGGTCCTGCATCTTGGGCTTGAGGTGGCCGACCCCATCGATCAGCCCCAAATCCGTGGCGCGCTGCGCCGTCCAGATCTCGCCGGTGAAAAGGTTGGTTTCGCTGTCCAGCTTTTCGCCGCGGCGCGCCTTGACCTGGGCGATGAAGGTTTCGTGCAGGTCACCCAGAATGACCTTCAGCCGCTCCACGTCCTCGGGGTTTTCCGGGCGGAACGGGTCGAGCATGGATTTGGACTCGCCGGCGGTATAGACCCGCCGCTCCACCCCCTGGCGGGCCAGCAGGATATGGGCGCCGAAGCCCGCGGAGATCACCCCGATCGATCCCAGGATCGAACAGGCATCCGCCCAGATCTCATCCGCTGCCGAGGCCAGCCAATAGCCGCCCGAGGCCGCCACATCCTCGACAAACGCATGGACCGGGACCTTGGTTTCCTCCGACAGGCGCCGGATGCGTGCCCCGATCAGCGAGGATTGCACCGGCGAGCCGCCGGGCGAGTTGATCTCCAACGCCACGGCGGCGGGCTTGCCGCGCTTGAACGCCTTTTCCAGCATCGGCGCGACGGCGGCATCGTTCAACGTGGCGCGGCCGCCGGTCCCGATCATGCCGGTCAGGCGGACCACCGACACCAACGGCGGGTTCTTGATAAAGGGAAGGCGCAGCTTCATACCGCCCGATGTAGAATGCCCCCAGAAAACAAACAAGGTACCGGGGCGACAGAAAAGCCGGCAGCGGGGATTTCACGCCACTTCCCCGGGCCAGAGTGCCTGCGCGCTCAGCTCCGGATGCGCCAGCCGGTGCGGAAGATCCACCAGATCACGGCCAGGCACAGGCAGGTGAAGCCGCCGATGGCCAGCAGGCTCAGCCCCACCGGCACGTCGGCGGTGTCGAAGAACGACCAGCGGAAGCCCGAGATCAGGTAGACCACCGGATTGAACAGCGTGATGGTCTGCCACAGCGGCGGCAGCATGGTGATCGAATAGAAGGAGCCGCCGAGGAACACCAGCGGCGTGACGATCAGCAGCGGCACCAGCTGGAGCTGTTCGAAATTCCCCGCCCAGATACCAATGATGAAACCCAACAACGCGAAGCTGAGACAGGTCAGCAGCAGAAAGGCCACCATCGCCAGCGGATGGGCGATCTGGAAATCGACGAAAATCGCGGCGGTGCTCAGGATCACCGTGCCCACGAACAGCGCCTTGGTCGCCGCGGCGCCGACATAGCCCATGACGATCTCCAGGAAATTCACCGGCGCCGAGAGCAGCTCGTAGACCGTACCGATGAACTTGGGGAAATAGATCCCGAAGGAGGCGTTGGAGATCGACTGGGTGATCACCGACAGCATCACCAGCCCCGGCACGATGAAGCCGCCGTAGCTGATCCCCTCCACCTGTTCGATCCGGCTGCCAATGGCGGTGCCGAACACCACGAAATAGAGCGAGGTCGACAGCACCGGCGACAGAAAGCTCTGCAAAAGCGTGCGGAAGAACCGCGACATCTCGAACCGATAGATTGCGGCGATTGCGCCCCAGTTCATGACCGTCCCTCCGACACCAGATCGACGAAGATTTCCTCGAGGCTGCTCTGCTGCGTGTTGAGATCGCGCAGCACCAGACCGGCCCCGGCGATATCGTTCAACAGCTTGGTGATGCCGGTGCGTTCGGCCTGGGTATCGTATTCATAGATCAGCACATCGCCCTGCCCGTCCAGCGTCAGCCCCGGCTGGTTCAGCGCGGGCGGGATCGCGTCGATCGGCGCGCTCAGATGTACCTCGATCCGTTTCCGGCCCAGCCGGGTCATCAGCCGGTCCTTGTCCTCGACCAGCAACAACTCGCCGCCGTTAATCACGCCGATGCGGTCGGCGATGGCCTCGGCCTCTTCGATGTAGTGGGTGGTCAGGATGATGGTGGTGCCGGCCGCCTTCAGATCGGCGACGATATCCCACATGTCCTTGCGCAGCTCGACGTCGACGCCCGCCGTGGGCTCGTCGAGGAACAGCACCCGCGGCTCATGCGCCAGCGCCTTGGCGATCAGCACCCGGCGTTTCATACCGCCCGAAAGCTCCCGGATTTTGGCATCGCGTTTATCCCACAGCGACAGGCGGCGCAGGATCTGTTCAATCAGCGCCTCGTCACGGCGATGGCCGAACAACCCGCGGGAAAAACGCACCGTGTTGATCACCCGCTCGAAAGGCTCCAGCGCCACCTCCTGCGGCACCAGCCCGATCAACGACCGGGCGGCACGGAAATCCGCCAGGATGTCGTGCCCGCCCACGCTGACCGATCCCGACGAGGGCGTAGTGATGCCGCAGACGGTGGAGATCAGCGTCGTCTTGCCCGCGCCGTTGGGCCCGAGCAGCGCGATGATCTCGCCCTCTTCGATATCCAGCGTGACGCCCTTCAGCGCCTGAAAGCCGCCGTCATAGGTCTTGCGCAGATCGCGGATCGACAGGATCGCTGACATGGTTTCGTCCTCCCGCGCGCACCCTATGGCAGCCGGCGCGCGGCGAACACCGCCGCCGGCGCACAGGCGGTTGCGCGTATTTGCGCCAGCCTCAGTCGCGGCCGGTGACGCGTTTGAACCAGCCTTTCTTTTCGCCGGTCTGGTCCTCGGCGGCGCCTTCGGTTGCCTCACCGTCGTCCGCCGGCCCTTCGATCTGCTGCTGCAGGTTCTCAAAGAACTGGTCGGCCATCTTCTTGGCAAACCCGTCGATCAGCCGGCTGCCCAGCTGGGCCAGCTTGCCGCCCACCTTGGCCTCCACCTCGTAGGACAAGAGCGTCGCGCCCTCGCCCGCCGGCGCCAGCGTCACGGTGGCGCCGCCCTTGGCGAACCCGGCCGCGCCGCCCTTGCCTTCGCCGGCGATGGTCAGCTTTTCGTTCTCCACCATGTCCGACATGGTGACCTGTCCTTTGAAGGTGGCCTTCACCGGGCCGACCTTCTGCGTCACCGTGGCGGTATAGCCGTCCTGCGGATTGCCCTCGACGGCGGAGGCGCCGGGCACGCAGGCCTTGAGCATCTCCGGATCCAGGATCGCGGCATAGACGGTGGCCGGATCGGCCTTGATCTCGCGTTCGTCGCTCATATGCATGGCGCGCATCTCCCTTTTGATGCCTCAGGTCTACCCGAGGCCGCCGCGCGGGCCAAGCCGCCTTGCCGCGTGCGGCGGGCGGGAAATGTCGGAAACCGGCGATTGACCTTGGCGGTTTTCATGCTAGCGAACGGGCAATCGCAGGAGTGATCCCATGCAGAGCTCAGCACTTTCCCGGCCCGGGATGGGCATCGTCTTCGTCCTGGTCGGAATCCTCACGATTTCGGTCAACGACATGCTGATCAAACAGCTTTCGGGCGGCTATCCGCTGCATCAGGTGGTGTTCACGCGGTCGGCCATCGGGCTGCTGTTCGGGCTGGCCATGGTGCAGGTCGAGGGTGGCTGGTCCGTCCTGCGCACCCGGCAGCCGGGGCTGCATATGCTGCGCGGGCTGATGGTGGTGATCGCCAACATGACCTATTTCCTGGCCCTCGCCGTGCTGCCGCTCGCCGATGCGACGGCGCTGTTCTTTGCGGCGCCGCTCTTCATCACCCTGCTGTCGATCCCGCTCCTCGGCGAAAAGGTCGGGCCGCTGCGCATGGGCGCGGTGATCGTGGGCTTTGCCGGCGTGGTGATCATGCAGCGCCCCTGGCAGGGCAGCGGCGAGCTGGAGGTCAGCCGGCTGGTGCTGCTGCTGCCGGTGCTTTCGGCGCTGGCCTATGCGCTGATGCAGATCATGACGCGCAAACTGGGGGCGACCACCAAGGCCTCGGCGCTGGCGGTCTATATCCAGGGGATGTTCCTGCTGGTCTCGCTGGGGTTCTGGGCAATGGCCGGCGACGGCCGCTATGCCCAGGCGAGCGACAATGCCAGCCTGCAATTCCTGCTGCGCGCCTGGGTCTGGCCGCAGGACGGCGACTGGATCTATCTGATCGGGCTGGGGCTGAATGCGGCGATCACCGGCTACTGCCTGAGCCAGGCCTACCGGATGGCCGATGCCGCCACCGTGGCACCCTTCGAATACATCGGGCTGCCGCTGGCGGTGTTCTGGGGCTGGGCGATCTGGGGCAGCCTGCCCGCCTGGGAGGTCTGGATCGGCATGGCGCTGATCATGGGCGCCGGCCTTTTCGTGTTCCTGCGCGAACAGCAGAAGGCGCGACGGGTCGCCCGCACCGGCCTGAAACGTCGGTACTGATCCGCTGTCACCTCTTTTTCTGGCTCCAAATATCCCCGCCGGAGGCACGCGCCCCAAAGGGGCGCGTTCGGGCCGTCAGACCCAGACCTGCTCCAGATCCGGCAGCGGGATCGCGTCCAGCAGCTCGCGGGTGTACGCGGCCTCAGGCACGTCGAACAGCGCCTGGGTCTCGCGGTATTCCACCACTTCACCGCGGTAGAGCACCAGCGTGTGTCGGCACAGCCGTCGGATCACCGACAGGTCATGGCTGATGAAGGCCAGCGTCAGCCCCAGTTCCTTGACCAGCTGATCCAGCAGGTTCAGCACCTGCGCCTGGCTCGACACATCCAGCCCCGAGACGATCTCGTCCGCGAGGATGAAATCGGGCTCGGTCGCGATCGCCCGGGCGATGCCCACCCGCTGGCGCTGGCCGCCGGAGAGCTCATGCGGGTAGCGGGAGCGGAAACTGCGCGGCAGGCCCACATGATCGAGCGCCTGATCCACCCGCTGCGACACCCGGTCGAAGCCTTGCAGCCTGAGCGGCCCGGCGATGATCGCCCCCACCGTGCGGCGCGGGTTGAGCGAGGACATCGGGTCCTGAAAGATCATCTGGAACTTGCGCCGCAGGGGGCGCAGCGCGTCTTCGCCCAGATGGGTGATGTCCTGCCCCTCGAAGCGGATCGTGCCGCTGTCGGGTTCCAGCAGCCGGATCATCGCCCGGCCCAGCGTGGACTTGCCGGAGCCGGAGCCGCCGACGATGCCCACCACGTCGCCGCGCGGGATGGTCAGCGAGATGCCCTTGAGGATCTCGACCCGCGGGGCGGCCCCGAACAGCGGTTTGTGCGCCATGTCGGGAAACGACAGCCGCAGGTTCTCGATTTCGTAGATCGGCGTATCAGACATGGCCATGCATCCTGTCAAAGGCGGCGATCTCGGCCTGCACCCCCTCGATCACCGCGTCGGGCACCGGGGTGAGGCTGGCGTCGGGATCGGTGTATTTCGGCGTCGCCGCCAGCAGCGCAGCGGAATAGGGATGGCCGGGGTGGTCGAAGAACTGCTCCACCCGGGTATCCTCCAGCACCTTGCCGCCGAACAGGACCGTCAGCGACTGGCAGATCTTCGACACCACCCCCAGATCGTGGGTCACGAACAGAAGCGCCGTGCCATGGCGCGCCTGCATCTGCTTGATCAGCCGCAGGATCTGTTTCTGCACCGTCACGTCAAGCGCGGTGGTCGGCTCGTCCGCGATGATCAGTTTCGGCTCGGCGGCAAAGGCCGAGGCGATCAGGATCCGCTGGCGCATCCCGCCCGACAGCTCATGCGGATAGGCCCGCATCACCCGCTCGGGGTCAGGGATCGACACCTCGTCCAGCAGTTCCTCCGCCCGGTGGCCCGCATCCGCCTTCGTCCAGCCGAGGATATCGACCAGCCGGTTGGTGATCTGCGGCCCGACCCGTCGCGAGGGGTTGAGCGCGGTCAGCGGGTCCTGCGGGATCAGCGCCGCCTTGGCGCCGATCAGCCGGCGCCGGTCGCGCGGGCGCATCGCCTGCAGGTCCTCGCCCTCCAGCACGATGCGCCCCGCGCTGACCTTCACCGCCGTAGGCAGCGTGCCGAGGACGGCCTTGCCGATCATGCTCTTGCCGGCACCGCTCTCGCCCACCAGCCCGCGCACCTCTCCCGCCGCGACCGACAGCGACACATCGCGCAGGATCGGCGCCGGGCCCACGTGGGCACTGAGGTTTTCGATTGTCAGAAAGCTCATCGCAGCACCGGATCGAAATGGTCCTTCAGCCCCTCGCCCAACTGGCTGAAGCTGAGGACAGTGAGAAACAGGGTGATCAGCGGGAACACCAGCACCCACCAGGCCTGGTGGATCGACAGCCGCCCCTCGGCGATCATGGAGCCCCAAGTCGGCTGGTCGGTGGAGATCGACAGGTTCACGAAGCTCAGGATCGCCTCGACGATCACCGCGATGCCCATCTCCAGCGTCAAGAGCACCACGATGGTCGGCAGCACGTTGGGCAGGATCTCGGCCAGCATGGTGGAGAACCGCTTGCGCCCGGCGACCTGGGCGGAAGCGACGTAATCCATCGCGCCCTGGCTCATTGCCTCGGCCCGGATGACGCGGGCGAAACGGGTCCAGTCGATCACCACGATGGCGATGATGATGGAGGTCAGCCCGGTGCCCATCACCGCGATCAGCAGGATCGCGAACAGCACCGGCGGAAACGCCATCCAGATGTCGACGAGGCGCGAGATCACCATGTCGGGCCAGCCGCGAAAATAACCCGCGATCAGGCCCAGCAGCGAGCCGATCAGGCAGGTCAGCGTGCCCGCGATCAGCGCCACGCCCAGCGCCACCCGCGCACCGTAGATGATGCGCGAAAGCACATCGCGCCCCAGGCTGTCGGACCCCAGCGGGAAGGCCGCGTCGGAGCCCGCCTCCCAGAACGGCGGCATCCGGCCGCCGAACAGATCCTGCATCAGGGGATCCTGCGGCGCGATCAGCGGCGCGAAGATCGCCGCCAGCACCAGCAGTGTCAGCCAGCCGCCCGACAGCCATAGCCGCATGCCGATGCGGCGTTTTACAAGTCCGCGTGCATCAGCCATGGCGCAACCTCGGGTTCAGGGCGGCATAGGTCAGATCGACGACCAGATTGACCACCGTAAAGATCAGGGCGAACAGGATCACGATGCCCTGGATCAGCGGCAGGTCGCGGTTGATCACCGCGTCGATCGCCATGTTGCCAAGGCCCTCGTAGGAGAACAGCCGTTCGATGATGACGGTGCCGCCGATCAGAAAGGTGAACTGCACCCCGATCAGGGTCAGCGTCGGCAGCACCGCATTGGGCAGCGCCTCGCGGGTGATGACGTGATTTTCGTCATAGCCCTTGGTGCGCGCCAGCGTCACGTAGTCCAGATGCATCGTTTCCTTCAGCGACTGCTTCAGCAGCTGAGCGATGATCGCCGCCAGCGGGATCGCCAAGGCCAAGGACGGCATGAACATGTGCGAGACCAGATCGGCCCAGATATCGAACCGCAGCCGCAGCACGCTTTCGAACAGGTAGAAATTGGTGGAGAACGGCAGGTCCAGCGCCGGCGACACCCGGCCGGAGATATGAAACACCGGCCAGAGCACCCCAAAGAGCAGGATCAGCACCAGCCCCCAGAGGAAGTCCGGCACGCTGAGCGCCATGCCGTTGGTCACGTCGATCGCGCCCTCGACCCTTGTGCCGCGCCGGCGGGTGCCGGTCAGCGCCAGCGCGCCGCCGATGATCACCGCGATCACCAGCGCCATGATCGAGAGCTCGATGGTGGCTGGCAGCCGCGACAGCACCAGTTGCAGAACCGGCTGACGGGTGGTGATCGAAGTGCCGAAATCGCCGTGCAGCACGCCGGTCAGCCAGATCACGAATTGTTCGGGGATAGTCTTGTCAAAGCCGTAGAGCGCCTTGAGCCGCGCGATATCCTCTTCCCCCGCGCCGGGGGGCAACATCATGGCAATCGGGTTGCCGGGTACGACGCGAATGACGAAAAACACGATGACGGCCACGCCGAAGAGCGTGATCGCCATGGTCAGCAATCGCAGAAGAATACGTCTGATCAGGGTCATCGGGGAGGTTCCGAATGCCGGGGGACGGGCCATACCCGCCCCCCGGTCTTAGGTGCCTATGCGCAGGTTACGCGCGGGTCATCAGGTGCGGCAGCAACGCGCCGGAGGCATGCGGGACCACCTTGACGCCCGGGGCGTGCAGGATCGGCTGCACATATTGCAGCAGCGGCAGCACCAGCGCATTTTCGGCGATATAGCGGTCGACGCCCTTCCAGCCTTCGATGCGCTTGGCCTCGTCAGCCTCGCCCCAGAGCGGGTTGATCATGTTGATCAGATCCTCGCCATCCCAGACCGAGTGGGGCGACGGGCCGTACATGGCGAAGCCGGTCGAGGTGGTCGGATCGCCAACCGAGTTGCCCCAGTTGTAGAAGGCCGCCGGCGCCAGCTGGTCGGCCGCGCGCAGCTCGTAGTGCTTGGCGATCTCGTAGACCTCGATCTCCGCCTCGATCCCGACCCGGCGCCAGAGGCCGACGATGGCCTGGATGATCTCGTAATCCTTGGGCTTGAACCCGCGGGTGGTCTGGATGGTGAACTTGACCGGATTGTCGGTGGAATACCCCGATTCCGCCAGCAACGCCTTGGCCCCTTCGGGATCGTAGGGGGTCTTGATGGTCGGATCGTAGGCGTCGTAGTCCGGCGTCTCCAGCGTGTCGATCGGCACGCCGTAGCCCGACAGCAGACGGTCGACGATGGCCTGCTTGTCCACCGCCATGACGGCGGCCTTGCGGACGTTAGGGTCGGTCATCACGTCGATGTCGTTGAAGAAGATCATGCCGATGTCCGAGATCGGAGCGGCCACGCCCTCCAGCTTGCCGCCCTTCAGACGGTCAAACTCCTCGTAGGGCATTTCCAGCGTGACATGGGCGTTGCCCGATTCCACCTCGGCCACGCGGGCGGCGGCATCGGTGACGAACTTGATGGTCACGGTCTTGAACTCCGGCGCGCCGCCCCAGTAGTTCTCGTTCGCCTTCAGGCGGACGTAGGCGTTGCGCTCGTATTTATCGACCATGTAGGGGCCGGTGCCGATCGGGGCGGCCTCGAACCCGTCGGGGCCGACCTTTTCGTAATAGGCCTTGGGCAGCACGTAGCCGGTCAGAAAGTACATCCACTTAAAGATCGTCGGATCGAACTGCTTGACGTCGGCGATCACCCGGTTGCCCTCGGTGCGGTGGTTTTCCAGCGTACCCCAGACGAACTGGATCGGGCTGCCGGTTTCCGGATCGGCCACACGGGCAAGGCTCCAGGCCACGTCCTCGGCGGTAAACGGCGAGCCGTCGTGCCAGGTGACGCCTTCGCGCACGTCCATCCAGACCTGGGAATGATCCTCGTTCCAGCCCCAGTCGGTCAGCAGGCCGGGCGCCGGAGACAGGTCGGGTTTCTGCAGGATGAACTGGTCGAATACCGACTGGTAGAGCCCCTGAATGGTGGGGTTCACGGCCGAGGCGCCGACGGTGGGATCCCAGCTGGGCAGGTTGACGTTATAGGCGATCACCAGATCGTCGATCTGTTGCGCCAAGGCGAAGGTCGGTGCGGCGGCGGCCAGCGTGGCCGCGGCGGCGGTGCTCTTGAGCAGGCTGCGTCTTGTCAGTTTGGTCATGTCGTTTCCCTGTTGATTTTGGGTGGTTTGAGGTCGATTTTGTACATTGTTTTTATTGTTTATTTACCGGCCAGCTTCAGCCCGAGCTGATAGCCCGGGCCGGCGCCGGTGCCCGCCCCCGGCCAGACCGCGGCACCGGTTTGGTAGAGGTCGCGGATAGGGGTGGAGCCATCGGCATAGCCCCGCGCCGGGCGGAACAGGAAGTTCTGGCTCAGGTGGTGGCTGCCGCAGACCTGATCGCCGCCGACGAGGTTGGGGTTGTCGGCCTCCAGCTCTGCCGGAGTGACGATACGTTTGGCGATGATCTTGTTGCGGGTGCCCGGCGCGTAGCGGTCGAGCAGGTTCAGCGCCCGCTCGGCAAAGGGCTCTGCCGCCTCGTCCCAGGTGGCGGCGGTGATCGCGCCGCCGGCATCGCCGCGGATCTCGCCCGGGGCCATGCGCACCTGCAGCCAGAGCACATGCTGCCCCTCCGGCGCGCGGGAGGGATCGACCACGGTGGGCTGGCCCACCACGATCACCGGCTCGTCCGGCAGCAGCCCCGCCACCGCCTGCGTATAGGTGCGCGCCATCTGGTCGAGCGAGGGGGCGATATGGACATAGGCATAGTCGCGCAGCTCGGCGCCGGCGGTCCAGTCCGGCAGATCCGACATGGCGAGGTGAATCATCATCGTGCCCGGCGCGTGGCGGAAATTCCGCATCGCGGTGTCATAGCGTTCGGTGCCGCTGCCGCCGGTCAGCTCGACCATCGCGCGTGGCGCGACATTGGCGATCACGGCGCGGTTGGCGACAATCGTCTCGCCGCCCGCAATCACGCCGGTGGCCTTGCCGCCCGAATGCAGGATTTTCTCGACCGGGGTGCTGCACAGGATGCGGCCGCCGCGCGCCTCGATCGCGCGCTGCATGGCGGTCATGATGGTGCCCGCGCCGCCCTTGCCCAACACCATGCCGAAGGCCTGATTGGCCATCGCCTCCAGATAGGGAAACAGCGCCCCGCCCGCCATGTCTGGGGCGAAATCCAGGTGCATCCCCCAGGCGCCCAGCAGCGCCCGGAGCTGGGGTGATTCGAAGGTTTCCTCCAGCCAGGCCCGCGGCGAAGAGGCGAGGAAGCGGGCCATGTCCTGGCTGCCGCCCAGCCCCTTCTTGCGCAGAAGCTTCCAGATGATAGATGCGATTGCACGTAATTGCATCTTGGATCCCAGCAGCCCGATCAGATGCTCGGCCTCGGCGGGAAACGCCGCCGACAGCGCATCCCAGGTCTGGGCGTCCGTTTCGGAGAGCGCCGCGATTCGGGCCCGGTTGGCCGCAGCATCGGTGCCAACGCCCAGCCAGCTGCCATCGGGGAAGACGCTGGAAAAACAGTTGCTTGCCGGGGCGAACTCCAACCCGTGGCGGGCCAGCTCTTCGGCATTTTCCTGAAAATAAGGGGAGCCGGCGAACATCGACAGGTTCATCGCCGCCCAGTCATGGGCGAACCCCTCACATGTATATTCGCCCGTGCGCACGGCGCCGCCGGGCTCTTCGCCCTGCTCCAGCACAATGACGGACCAGCCGCGCTTGGTCAGGTGATGCGCACAAACCAGCGAATTGACGCCGCTGCCGATAATAACCGCATCTGCAGATAACTGTACCAAAACATACTCCCTGTTCTTGCCAAGATATTTGCAAAAGCATTTAATCCTGTCTAGCATTGTTTCATATCAGGGCCCCGGACAGGGGCATCCAGAACCACAGGGAGTAAAAGATGAGCGCATCGAACACATTGCAGAGCCTGGGCGCGATGATCGCGTCGGGCGGGGTGGAAGTGGTGGACTGCACCGGGGTGCTGGGGCCGGACACGCCGATCCTGCAGCTGCCCGAGGATTTCGCCAAGAACACCCCCAAGGTCGAGATCCACAAGATCAGCGAATACGACGAAGACGGCCCGTTCTTTGCCTGGAACTGGATGGTGCTGGGCGAGCATACCGGCACCCACTTCGACGCGCCGCACCACTGGATCACCGGCCGCGACAACCCCGAAGGCTATACCGACACGCTGGACGTGCAGCGGCTGATCGCACCGGTCAACGTGCTGGATTTCTCGAAGGAATCCGCGGCCGACGCCGACTTCCTGCTGACCATCGACCATGTGAAGGCCTGGGAGGCCGAGCACGGCGAGATCGGCAAGGGCGAATGGGTGGTGCTGCGCAGCGACTGGGACCAGTACGCCGATGACGAAGCCAAGTTCCTCAACGCCGACGAAAACGGCCCGCACACCCCCGGACCGACCGCCGAGGTGATCCAGTACCTGATCGACAAGGGCATCGTCGGCTGGGGCAGCCAGTGCATCGGTACCGACGCGGGCCTGGCCGGCGGCATGACCCCGCCGTTCCCGGCGCACAACCTGCTGCACGCCAACAACTGCTTCGGCCTGGCCTCGCTGGCCAATCTGGACCAGCTGCCGGCCAAGGGCGCCATCCTGATCGTCGCACCGCTGAAGATCCTGAAAGGCACCGGCAGCCCGATCCGCGCACTGGCGCTGAAGCCGAAGGGCTGATCCATGGCCCAGGTCGATCACGTCATCATCGGGACCGGCATCAATGCGCTGGTCGCCGGGGCGCTCTTGTCGCGCAAGGGCAAGAAGGTGTTGTTGCTGGAGCGGGAGGACCGCGCCGGCGGCTGTATGATGACGGCCGAGGCGACGCTGCCCGGCTTTCATCATGACGTGATGGCCGCCACCTTCGTGCTGTTCCTGACCTCGCCGGCCTATGCCGAGCTGGCCGAGGATCTGGGGCGGCACGGGCTGGAGTTCTGCCATACTGCCCATCCGACCGCCGTGGTGCGGCCGGGCGGGCAGGCCACCGTTCTGACCATGGACCGCGCCGCCAATGTCGCCGCCTTCAACGGGCAGGCGGCGGGAGACGGCGACCGTCACGCCGCCGACGTGGGCGGGATCGAGGCCGATGCGCCGTTCCTGTTTGCGCTTCTGGGCGGCGATCTGTGGTCGCGCTCCACCGCCAAGCTGCTCGCCGGTCAGGCGTGGAAACGCGGGCTGAACGGGCTGAAGTCCTGGATCGGCGAGGCGCTGATCCCGGCGCGCGGCTGGCTGGAGACCGCCTATCGGAGCGAGGATATCCAGGCGCTCTGGGCGCCCTGGGTGCTGCACTGCGGGCTGACGCCCGAATCCACCTATTCCGGCCAGATGGCCAAGGTTGTGGCCTTTGCGCTGGAGGCCGCCGGCGCGCCGGTGGTCAAGGGCGGCTCGGCCCGCGCCGTCGAGGCCTTCCGCGGGCTGATCGAGGAGAAGGGCGGCGAGATCCGCACCGGCGTCGATGTCGACCGGATCCTTGTCGAACGCGGCCGCGCCGTGGGGGTCGAGACCGCAGGCGGCGAGAAAATCATGGCCGGCCATGTGCTGGCCTCGGTCGCGCCCGGCCAGCTTTACGGCCGGTTGCTGCGCGATAATGCACCGGAGGCCGACAAGAGCGCCGCCGGCGCCTTCCGCCACGGGCGGGGGGATTTCCAGCTGCATTTCGCGTTGGACAGCCATCCGGAGTGGCTGAGCGAGGGGCTGGACGACGTGGCGCTGATCCACCTCTCCGACGGGATCGACGCGGTGTCGAAATCGGCTAATGAGGCCGAGCGCGGGATGATCCCGGAGGTGCCGACGATCTGCGTCGGCCAGCCGCACCGGCTGGACCCCACGCGCTGCCCCGAGGGCAAGGCGATCCTCTGGCTGCAGATCCCCGATGCGCCGCGGATGATCAAGGGCGACGCCAAGGGCGAGATCGAGACCGACGGCACCTGGGACGAGGCCACGCGGGAGGCTTTTGCCGACCGGATCGAGGCGATCCTTTCGGCCCATATCAAGGACTTCGACAAGATCAGGCTGGCACGCCGCGCCTATTCGCCCGCCGATCTCCAGGCGATGAACATGAACCTGGTGGGCGGCGATCCCTACGGCGGGCAGTGCGGCATCGACCAGTTCTTCGTGTTCCGGCCGTTCGCCGGGTCGCGCAACGGATCGACGGCGGTGAAAGGGCTGACGCATATCGGCGCCTCGACCCATCCGGGGCCGGGCCTGGGCGGCGGCTCGGGCTTCAACGCGGCCAAGAGGCTGGGCGGATGAACGATCAGGTCACCGCACCGCGCCGGCTGGGCGAGATCGGGCTGAACAATTTCGCGCCCTATCTGATGAACCGCATCATGGGCCGGTACAACGCCGGGCTGCGCGAGGACATGGCGCATCAGGGCATCTCCACCCCCAAGATGCGCGCGCTGGCGGTGCTGTCGGTGGTCGACGGGATGCTGATCCGCGAGCTGGCGATCTATGCGGTGGTGGAACAATCGACGCTGAGCCGCGCGCTGGAGGGGCTCGACCGCGACGGGCTGATCCGGCGCGAGACCGACAAGGAAGACAGCCGCGCCACCCGCGTGTTCATCACCGACCAGGGCCGCGCGGCGTTCGAGCGGCACTGGCCCGCCATGGCGCAAAGCTATGAACAGATGTTCCGCGGCATCTCCGAGAGTGAACAGCAGGCCTTCGTCGCCACGCTGCAAAAGATCCTGCGCAACGTGCGCAGAAACGAATTCTGAGGAAAACACATGGCCGAGAGATCCTTTAAGAAGGAAGTCGAACACCTGCGAAAGGGTGCGGGAGAGACCTTCACCGGCGAGGGTATCCTGGCGCTGACCAAGGCGCTGCTGGAAAACGGTGTCGGCTATGTCGGCGGCTACCAGGGGGCACCGATCAGCCACCTGATGGACGTTCTGGCCGACGCCGAGGAGTTGCTGGGCGAGCTGGGCGTGCGGTTCGAGGCCAACGCCTCGGAGGCCGCGGCGGCGGCCATGCTGGCCGCCTCGGTGCATTACCCGATCCGGGGCGCCGTCACCTTCAAGGGGCCGGTGGGGGTCAACGTCGCCTCCGACGCGCTGGCCAACCTCGCCTCCTCCGGGGTCAATGGCGGCGCGCTGATCATCGTGGGCGAGGATTACGGCGAAGGCTCCTCCATCATGCAGGAGCGCAGCCATCCCTTCGCGATGAAATCGCAGATCTGGCTCTTGGACCCGCGCCCCAGCCTGCCCTCCATCGTCAAGGCGGTGGGCGACGGGTTCGAGCTGAGCGAGGCCTCGAACACGCCTGTCATGATGACGGTGCGGATCCGGTCCTGCCACGTGACCGGCAGTTTCGAATGCCGCGACAACCGGGGGCCTGAGCTGACGGTGAAGGACGCGCTGGCAAACCCGAAGAAGGATTTCAACCGGGTGGTGCTGCCACCCGCCTCCTTCGTGCACGAGCATGACAAGATCGACAACCGCTGGCCCGCGGCGGAGAAATACATCGTCGAGCACAAGCTCAACGAGATCTTCGGCCCCGAGAACGGCAAGATCGGCCTGGTCTGCCAGGGCGGCATGTACAACGGCGTGATCCGCGCGCTGCAGCGGCTGGGGCTGGCCGATATCTACGGCAATTCCGAGATCCCGATCTATTGCCTGAACGTCACCTATCCGCTGGTCAGCGACGAGTTCGCGGAGTTTGCCGGGGACAAGGACAGCATCCTGGTGATCGAGGAGGGGCAGCCGGAGTTCATCGAACAGACGCTGTCGACCTTCATCCTGCGCAAGGGGCTGAAGGTGCGGCTGCACGGCAAGGACATGCTGCCGATGGCCGGCGAATACACCGGCCAGGTGATGCTGGACGGGATCACCGCCTTCCTCAAGGAGCATGGGCCCGACCTGCTGCCGGGCCAGACCCGCGCGCCGAACCAGCCCGCGCCGGCGATCCCGGATCTGTCGAAAACCGTGCCGACCCGGCCGCCGGGGTTCTGTACCGGCTGTCCGGAACGGCCGATCTTTGCGGCGATGAAGCTGGTGCAGGAGGAACTGGGCGAGCACCAGATCACCGGCGATATCGGCTGTCACCTGTTCGCCTGTCTGCCGCCGTTCGAGGTGGGCGGCTCGACTATGGGCTATGGCCTCGGCCCCGCCTCCAACGCGGCCTTCGATGGCGGCGGCGAAAAGCGGGCGATCTCGATCCTGGGCGACGGCGGTTTCTGGCACAACGGCCTCAGCTCCTCGATCGGCAACATGGTGTTCAACAAGTCCGACAGCGTGGCGGTGATCGTCGACAACTATTACTCGGCGGCGACCGGCGGGCAGGACGTGCTGTCGTCGCGCGCCGACAACCCGACAAAGGCGACGCAGAACCCGATTTCGGAGGCGGTGAAGGGCGTCGGCGTCAAATGGGTGCGCCAGATCGACCGCACCTATGACGTGACCAAGATGCGCGACACCCTGCGCGAGGCGCTGACCACCGATGTGGAAGGGCCGAAGGTCATCGTCGCCTCTTCCGAGTGCATGCTGAACCGGCAGCGGCGCGAAAAGCCGCTGCGCAACAAGGCGATCAAGGACGGCGCACGCGTCGAGGTGCCGCGGTTCGGCGTCGACGAGGATATCTGCACCGGCGATCACGCCTGTATCCGCCTGTCGGGCTGCCCCTCGCTGTCGCTGAAGAAACTGGACGATCCGCTGCGCGACGATCCGATCGCCCATATCGACCAGTCCTGCGTCGGCTGCGGCAACTGCGGCGAGGTGGCCGATGCCGCCGTGCTCTGCCCCAGCTTCTACCGCGCCGATGTGGTGCATAACGCCACCGGGTTCGAAAAATGGTGGCAGGGCCTGTCCGGCGGCGTGATCCGCTGGCTGCAGAGCCGCCGCGCCGCCAAACGCCTGGAATTCCCGGAGACCGCCTGATGACCATCCAGCAAGCCATGGCCCCGCGCCAGCCCGATGAGAAACTGAACACCATTATCAAGCTCGCCATCCTTGCCGTCGGCGGCCAGGGCGGCGGCGTGCTGACCAACTGGATCGAGGCGACCGCGCGCGCGCAGGGCTATGCCTGTCAGGCGACCTCGGTCGCGGGGGTGGCACAGCGCACCGGCGCCACGATCTATTACATCGAGATGGCGCCGATGGGGGATGTCGCGCCGGTGTTCTCGCTGGCCCCGGCCGCGGGCGATGTCGACGTGATGATCGCGGCGGAGATGATGGAGGCCGGGCGCGCCATCCTGCGCGGCTTCGTCACCCCCGACCGCACCACGCTGATCGCCTCGACCCACCGGGCGCTGGCGGTGTCGGAAAAGATGGCGCCGGGCGACGGTATCGCCTCCTCCGAGGAGGTGCGCGCGGCGGCGGAAGTGGCTGCCGACAAGCTGATCATGTTCGACATGGACAAGCTGGCGATCGAGAACGGTTCGGTGATTTCGTCGTCGCTGTTCGGGGCGCTGGCGGGCTCCGGCGCCCTGCCCTTCCCGCGCGACGCGTTCGAGGATGCGATCCGCGCCTCCGGCAAGGGTGTCGAGGCCTCGCTCCGGGCCTTTGGCGCCGCCTTTGACCGGGCGCAGAATGCCGCCGTCGACCCGGCGGAGGTTCAGGAGGGCAAGGCCGCCCCGGCGATTGCCGCGCCGCAGGGCCCCGGGCGCCTGATGAAGAAATGGGAGGCGCTGACCGCCCGCGTCGCCGCCCTGCCCGCCCCGGCGCAGGAGATGGCAATGCACGGTCTGCGCAAGGTGGTGAAATTCCAGGACGTGGCCTATGGCGCCGAGTACATGGACCGGCTGGAAGAAATCGCCGCGATGGACGAGGCGGCGCAGGGTCTCGAGCTGACGGCGGAGGCGGCGAAATACATCGCCAACGCCATGGCCTATGACGATGTGATCCGGGTGGCGGACCTGAAGACGCGCGGCGCGCGGTTCACCCGCATTCAGGAACAGATGGGCGCCAAGGACCGCCCCGTGGCGCTGACCGAATTCATGCACCCCCGCGCCGAAGAGATCGCCGGCATGCTGCCCGCCGGCATGGGCGCGCGGGTGGAGGCGAACCCGAAGACGATGGCGCGGCTCGACCGCTGGTTCAACAAGGGACGCCGGGTGCGGACGCATCAGCTGGGCAATTTCCTGATGCTCTACGTGCTGGGGGGGCTGCGCGGCTATCGCCGCCGGACGCTGCGCCACAAGTACGAGCAGGCGCATCTGGCGCGCTGGCTGGATACCGTGAAGGGCGCCGTGGCGCAGGATTACGCCTTTGCCGTGGAACTGTTGCGCTGCCGGCGGCTGGTGAAGGGTTATTCCGACACCCATGCGCGCAGCCTGTCGAAATTCGACCGCGTGATGGAAGGGGCCGAGCTGGTGCGCGGCCGCAAGGATGCCGCCGAATGGGTCGCCCGCCTGCGCGAGGCGGCGCTGCAGGACGAAAAGGGGGCGGCGCTGGACGGGGCGATCCTGACCGTGCGCAGTTTCGCCTGAGAGGCAAAGGGATCCGGGCGTTCCACCTCGCGCCTTGGTTCATGAGAAAGGCCCGCCGGTATCGGCGGGTTTTTCTTTTGGCGAACGTTGAAGGCATCACAGAGCGCAGCGCAAGCCGGGCGGGCCCCTGCCCGTGGGGTGGCGCCCGCAACAGATGATCGGCGCGCTTTATGGCCGCCAAATACATCTTCGCCTTGAACGATATGGTACACTGCCAAAGCGCCATCCCGCCGGGACGGGCAGGCGCTCGCCCGGCGCCTACGGCGCTGTTCGGGCGCATCGGTCCCGAACGCGGAAACGCCCGACGCGACAGCGCCGGGCGTCATCGGGAAACCGCCGTCAGGCTATGCCGCCCGCTATTCCTCCCCCCGCGCCAGCGCGCGGAAGGCCGAGCGTTCGTAGAGCAGCGGGTCGCCCTCGCCGAAGCGGACCGAGCGGATCTGGCCGATGAAGACCACATGGCTGCCTGCCTCGGTCCGTTCGCTGACATCGCAGGACATGCTCAGCAGCGCATCGGCGAGATAGGGCAGCCCCTTGTCGTCGGCACGCCAGTCGCCGGTGGCGAATTTCTCCTCGCCGGTGACACCGCCCGCCCCGGCAAAGCGCAGCGCCAGATCCTCCGCCGCCTGCCCCAGCAGGTTGACGTTGAAATGCCCGGTCCGCCCCACCGCCGCACAGGTGCCGGTGGCCTTGTTCAGACAGACCAGCAGGCTGGGCGGATCGGCGGTGACGGAGCAGACCGCCGTTGCGGTGATGCCGCGCCGCTCCTCGCCGTCGCGGGTGGTGACCAGCGTCACCACCCCGGGAAAGCGGCTCATCGCGTCGCGGAAGACGTCGGGTGAGATGCCCATGCCCATCTCAGGCCGCCCGAAGGTCCTGAAGATAGGCCGCTGCCGCATCCGGATCGGCGAACCACGGGAAGAAATCGCGCGGATCGTCGAAGCCGTTGGCCATGCGATGCGCCAGGCGCGGCTCGACGCAGGCGGTGCCCATGATCTCCAGCACGAACTCGGGCGGCGGCATCAGCATCATGTTGGTCCATTGCACCACCCACTGGGCATAGTCCCAATAGGCGTCGAAGGTGCCCTGCATCCAGGCGGCGTCGAAGGCCTGATCCTCGCGGTCGAGGATGCGCTTGAGATAGACCGCCGCCGCCTTGGCGGCGTTGTTCGACCCCTGCCCGGTGATCGGGTCGTTGAGGCAGACCGCGTCCCCCAGCCCCAGCACCTGACGCCCCGAGGGCAGCGTGGCGATGGGTTTGCGCACCGTCGGCGGGAAGCGGCCGGCGAGGATGCCGTTGTCGTCGGTCAGCTCGATATCTTTGCAGCGCTCGGCCTCCCACGGCAGGAAGGTGTCGAGGATCTGCTTGGACTGCGCCAGGTGCTGCTCGGGCGAGCTGACATCCTTCCAGCAATCCATCGGGCCGCCGGGGACGCCTTCGAACACCATGATCTCGCAAGGGCCGGTGGTGGTGAGCGCCGGGAAGACGAAGTATTCGCCAACGCCGGGGATCAGGTTGAAGCAGACCGCCGAATGTTCGGCGCGCGGCACCATACCGGTGACATAGGTCAGCGCCAGCGCGCGCTGCGGCTTGTCATAGGGGGATTTCTCCGCGTCGCGTTCGAACAGCGTGCCGATCTCGCCCTTGCCGGAGGCGACGATCACCAGATCGTCCTCGGCGGCGTAGGCTTCCAGCTCGCCGATGCCGGCATCGGCGATCACCAACTCGCCGCCCAGCTTTTCGAACTCTGCCAGCCAGCGCGGCATCTTCACCCGCTGGTCCACCGAATAGGCGTTGCGGTCGAGCCGGCCGGTCCAGTCGATGGCCTTTTCGCCCGGCAGCTCCGGATGCGGCACCGAGAAGTTGATGCCCTGGACCGGCGGGCAGGTCTCCGACCAGAAGTCGATGCCGAGGTCGCGTTCATGCTGGACCGAGGCGCCGAACATGCACTGGCTGGAGAGCACCTTGCCGGTTTCGATTTCTTCCGCGGTGCGGTTCTGCACCACGCGCACCTTGTGCCCGGCCTTGAGCAGGCCCAGGCCCAGTTGCAGGCCGGACTGGCCGCCGCCGATGATTGTGAATTTGCGCATTTCTATTCTCCCGTGTTGGTTTTGTCGGTTTGATCCCGGCCTATTCCATCAGCAGCGGAATGGCGGGTTTGGCCTGTTCCGGCCCCATCGCGGTGTAGCCGCCGTCGACGCGGATATCGGTGCCGGTGATGAAGCCGGCCTCATCCGAGCAGAGGAACAGCACCGCATTGGCCACCTCCTCCGGATCGCCGACGCGGCCCATCAGATGGAAGGGTGCGGCGACGCTGTCGGTTTTCTCCCGGTTGCCGCCGGTCAGCTCGTCCATGATGTTGGACCAGGTCCAGCCGGGCGAGACGGCGTTGACGCGGATGCCCTCGGGCGCCAGATCCATTGCCTGGTTACGGGTGAGCTGAAGGATCGCCGCCTTGGAGACGGGATAGAGCCAGCGGCCGGTCTGCGCCGCGCGGGCGGAAATCGAGCCGAAGTTGACGATGGCGCCCTTGTTGCGGGCCAGCTCTTCGCGCGCGGCCTGCATCAGCATGACCGAGCCGACGATGTTGACGTCCAGCGCCTCCAGCCATTCGGCGCGGCTGGAATCGATGCCGTTGTCGAGATAGGTGCAGGCGACATTGACCAGGAAATCGATCCGACCGAACCGCTCCTTGGTCTCGTTGACCAGCGCCGCGATCTGGGCGTCGTCGCGGATATCGGTTTCGATGAACGCCACGCCGTCGCCTTCCAGCGCACGACCGGCGTCTGCGTTGATGTCGGCCACCATCACCCGGGTTCCGGCATCGCGGAATGCCTTGACCACGGCGGCGCCGATCTTGGTCGCACCGCCCGGCACGATGGCCACTTTTCCGTCCAAGCCTCGCATTTCAGTCTCCCTGTTTTGTTTTAGGCTTGAAGTAAATCTGCCCGCCCGCTGCGCAGCCCGCTATCCGCCGGGCGCTGCGGCTATCCGAAAAACGAAATTTTTTGACCGCGCGACGATCTGCCTGCTAGCATCCCTGAATTCTCTTGCCGGGAATGCTTGGGGAGAGCGTGATGGGCACAAGCGCGAACAGGGTGCCGCTATCGGCGCACCGGCTGTTCCACAGCCACGATCTGGACGAAACCCGGGACCGGGTGGCGCAGGTCTATTGTCCGCATCGGCTGGAGACGCTGGGCCGCGAGCGGGTGAATGCCCGACATCACCATATCCGCGGCGAGCGGCTGTCGCTCAACTACATGGAATACGGCGCCCAGACCCGGATCGAGCCGGGCGAGCTGGGCAGTTTCTATCTGATGCAGATCCCGCTGAGCGGGGCGGCGGAGATCGCCAACGGCACGGACCGCTACGACTCCGATCCGGGCGCGGCGGCGGTGCTGAACCCGCACAAGGCCACCGCGATGACATGGGCGGGCGGCACGCGGCAGCTGCTGGTCCAGATCGACCGGGCGGCGCTGCAGCGGTTGCTTTGCGATCTCCTTGGCGCGCAGATGGAACGGCCGCTGAAGTTCAACGGGCCGCTCGATCTGCACCGCGGGCCGGGCACCGCGCTGCGGCAACTGGTGCTGCATCTGGTGGAAGAGATCGACGCCGGGCGCTCGGGCTTCGGCCGGGCCGGGCTGATGAACCGGCAGATCGAAAGCACGCTGATGACCGGGCTGATCGAAGCGCTGGACAACAATTACTCCGGCTTTCTGGGACGGGCACCGGGCTCGGCCGCGCCGCACAAGCTGCGGCTCGCCGAAGAGTATATCGAGGCGCGGGTCGACCAGCCGGTGACACTGGAAGAGATCGCCCGGGCCGCCGGCACCTCTGCGCGCAGCCTGCAGATGGCGTTCCGCCAGTTCCGCGGCACCACGCCGCTGAACTTCCTGCGCGACCGGCGGCTGGATCATGTGCATCGGGCGCTGATGGTGGCGGAACCGGGGGATACGGTGACCGATATCGCCTCGGCCTGGGGGTTCAGCCATCTGGGCCGGTTCTCGCAGGTCTACCGGGAGCGGTTCGGGCAATCGCCCAGCGAAACGCTGCGGGCTGCGCTTGGTGGCGGGCGGTTTCACTGAGGAGGCAGCCTCGTTCGACGCTGAGATCAAGCCGCGCAAGCGCCGGGCCGTGGGCTGGCGCTGCGACGCTGGTTCGGCGCACTTTATGACAGCCCTAACCGGACGAAATCCGATCAGTGCGCCCACGTTGACCAAGCGCCAGACCGCGGGGACGGTCCGGCGCTTGCGCGGCGGCCTTCGGCCTTGTTCCGCGCCTGGGCCTTAGCTCTCCGCCTCCACGTCGCCTAGCGCGCTCCGTTCGCAGGTCCAGACCGTGCGCACCGACTTCTCGGCGATGCGGTCGAACCCCGCATCGCGCAGGATGTTCTTGCACTCGCGCATGCCGCCAACGCCATAGGCCTGCGGATGGAACTCCAGCACCATCGCGCGGAAGCCGCTGAGGTCGGCATGGCGCAGGATCTCCTGCTCGCCGCCCTCGATATCCATCACCAGCACCGTGGGTTTGAGCCGCGCGCAGACCTCCGAAAAGCTTTCGGTCGGCACCTGAACCGCCCGGGTATCCCGCCCTTCCGGTTCAATCAGCGAGGAGCCAAGGTAGCTGTTGTGGATGTGGAAGGTCATCGTCTCCGGCCGCTCCGGCGCGCTGACCAGAACGGCGTTGGTGACCGAGATCCGGTCCTCCAGACCGTTGGCGGCATAGAGCGCCTCGATCGCCGGGATCAGCTCCGGATTGGCCTCGTAGGAGTGAACCGCCTGCGGCCGGGCATTGGCAGCGATCACCGCGCCGACGAGGCCGATACCTGCGCCGATCTCCAGCACCACGTCGTCGGGGCGCACCACGTGGAGGGCGCCGGCCATCTCCAGCCCCTCGTATTGCGCCGCATTGATCCGCTCGATCCGCTTGTCGTGCAGAAACCGTGAGGCGGGCACTTTGACGCCCAGGCATTCGGCGGCGATGTCGGGTGTCCCGGTTTCCGGGATTTCGGTCTGCTCGGTCACGGCGGCGGCCCCGCTTTGGTTGCTTTGGCCGCATCCTGTTGCGCCGGCCCGGCGAAAGCAAGCGCGGGCCCGGGCGAGGCGCCGCTATGATCGCGGGCGGGGCCGCTTTGCATCACCTGCCGGGGCGGCTCAGACCTCCGGCACAATTAGCACCAGACCGTCGAGCACATCGCTGGCCTCGATCTGGCAGCTCAGGCGGCTGGCCTCGCTGCGTTCGCCGGCAACCATGTCGAGCATCACATCCTCGGTCTCGCCGGGTTCGCCCACCTTGGCGCGCCAGGCCTCGTCGACATAGACATGACATGTCGCGCAGCTCAGGCAGCCGCCGCATTCGCCGATGACATTGGGCACGTTGTTGGCAACCGCCGCTTCCATCAGGTTCAGGCCGGTGTCCACTTCGGCCGCGATCTCGCCGCCGTCGGGCAGTTTCCAGGTGACATGCATCGCCATCCCCTCAGATGAAATAGACGTAGAAATCGCGCAGCGCCTCGCCTTCGAGGTCACGGGTCTTTTGCACTTCCTTGCGCTTCATGAAGATCTGGTTGGCCACCAGATCGGCGCCCACGGCCTCGGCCAGAACGGTATCCTTTTCCAGATCGTTCATCGCGCCTTTCAGATCGGTCGCGGTGCCCTCTTTGGCATCGGTGCGCTCGAAGCCGTCACCGGTCTCGATGGGCGGCAGCTCATAGCCATTCTCGACCCCCAGCCGCGCCGCGTGCAGCACCGCCGCGACCGCCGTATAGGGGTTGGAGCTGGCATCCGCGGTGCGGTGTTCCAGCCGCGCCTTGGCGCCGCCCTCGGACGAGATGCGCGTGGTGACGTTGCGGTGATCGCCGCCCCAGTTGCGCCAGTAGCCCGACAGCGACCCGGGCTGGAGCCGCATGTAGGAGTTGGCGGTGGGCGCGATCAGCCCGGCCAGCCCCTTGTGGTGATGCAACAGCCCCGCCAAACAGCCGCGCGCCAGATCGTTCATGTGATCGGGTCCGCCCTTCGGCCCGGACGAGAGCGCATTGCCGCCCGCCGCATCCGCGAAGGAGAAGTTGATATGCATGCCCGAGCCGCCGGCCTCGGCAATCGGCTTGGGCATGAAGGTCAGGATGATGCCGTATTCCAGCGCCACCTCGCGCGCCATCAGGCGGAACAGCACGATATCGTCCACCGCCTTGACCGCGTTGTCGAAGGTCAACGTGTATTCAAACTGCGGCGCGTCATATTCCGCCGTGATCATATCGAGCGAAAAGCCCAGCTCTTCGGCCAGTTCCCAGATCCGGTCGTTGAACCGCAGCGGATCGGCGAAGGGGCCGGTACCATAGACCACGGCGCCGGGGGTGTCATAGGGCTCCAGCCGGCCGTTCTCGTCGGCCTGCAGGGCAAAGGCCTCCAGCTCGATCCCCACCTTGGGGGTCAGCCCCTTGTCTTCCCAGGCCGCGACGGCCCGTTTCAGCGCGCCGCGCGGGCACAGGCTGAGCGGTTCGCCCGCATCGTCGTAGAGATCGCCCAGCACGATCTGGGTATGCGGATCCCAGCCTTTCCGGATGTCGTCGTGGCGCCATTTCAGCTCCATGTCCGGCAGACCCTGGTAGGTCATCGCGCCCGGCGCGTTCAGCAGGTCGCGGTCGTAATGCACCCCGAAGGTCGAGCGGCAGAACCGTGTGCTGTCGTCGCCGATCTTGTGATGCGGCAGCATCTTGCCCCGCATGATGCTCAGATGATCGCAATACAGGGCGCGCAGGCGGTCTTTCATCGGGCTCTCCTCAGGCCAGGGTCACGGTGACGGGCAGTTCCTTGATGCCGCCGACGAAGTTGGAGCGCAGGAACCTGTGCGGGCCTGCAGGTTCGATGGATTTCAGCCGTTTCGCAAGCTCCTGGAACAACACCCGCACCTCCAGCCGCGCCAGCCACATGCCGAGGCAGACGTGCGGGCCGCCCTGACCGAAGCTCATGTGCCGGTTGGGCGTGCGATGGAGGTTCACCCGGAACGGATCGTCGAACACCGTGTCGTCGCGGTTGGCGGAGGAGAACCAGTAGAGCACCTTGTCGCCGGCCTTGATGGTCTTGCCGTGCATCTCGTAATCGCTGAGCGCGGTGCGGCGGAAGTAGAGCGCGGGCGTGGCCCAGCGGATGATCTCGTCCGGCGCGGTTTCCCAGATGTCGCCGCCCTGCTGCATCTGGCCCAGAAGCTCGGGCTGATGGCACATCGCCTGGATCCCGGCGGCGATGGAATAGCGGGTGGTGTCGTTGCCGGCGGCCACCAGCAGGCAGAAGAAGTTGCGGAACTCCGTCTCGGTGATCACCGAGCCGTCCTTGGCCGGCTGGCGGATCAGGTGCAGCACGCCCTCCGTATCGCCGGAGGCCTCCTTCTGCTGCATCAGCACCTTGGCATAGGCATAGAGTTCCGCCCCCGCGGGCGAGTTGAAGGGCATCATCCGGAACTCATCCGTCTCCATCTTGTCGAGCACGTGGGAGGTGAAATCCGGATCGGTATTAGCAATCAGCGCATCGCCCTTTTCCACCAGCCAGGGCAGGTCATCCTCCGGCAGGCCCATCACCCGGCCCAGCATCCGCATCGGCAATTGCCGGGCGATCTCCCTGGTGGCGTCGAAGGTGCCCTTTTCCAGTGCGGCATCGAGAATCTCGTCGCAGAGCTGGCGAATGTCCTCTTCGTACTGCGCCATCACCGTGCGCGAGAACGCCCGCATCAGCAGCATGCGGGTCTGGGTGTGCTCCGGCGGATCGGTTTCCTGGAAGGTGCGGCGGGCGAGGTATTCCTCGTAGCTCTGATCCTCCATCCGGATACCGCGGGCGGAGGAGAACACGGCGGTGTTCTTGTTCATCGCCGCGATGTCCTCGTGCCGGGTGACCGACCAGAAATCCTGCCCGTCCTTGTACTCGGTCCAGTGCAGCGGGTCCTCGCGGCGCAGGCGGGCAAAGGTGTTGTGCGGCGCGCCCGCCTCGAAGGTGTCGTGGCTGGTCAGGTCGGCATAACCGTCGTCGGTTGGGGTCCAGAGCGTCATGGAGGCTTTCCTGCGGCAATTAACATGTGTATATTAAAAGAGGCTATAAATATGTAAACATAAAACTCGTGAGCGATCTCATGCACTTGGCAATTCTGATGACGAATACGGACGAAAGCACATTTGCTGAGCGCCACCCGAAGGACGGAGAGAAATTCACCGACCTGATCCACCTGGTGCGGCCCGGCTGGACGGTCGAGGTTTTTGCGGTGAAGGACGGCGTCTTTCCCGAGGACATCGCCCGTTTCGACGGCGCGCTGATCACCGGCAGCCCGGCGTCCACCCGCTCGGGCGCGGCCTGGGTCGACCGGCTGTTCGAGCTGATCCGCGACATGCACGCGCGGCGGATGCCGGTGATGGGGGTTTGTTTCGGCCATCAGGCCATCGCGCTCGCGCTGGGGGGCGCGGTGGGCGACAACCCCGGTGGCTGGGCGCATGGGCTGCTGCATGCGGAACTGCGCGCCCGGCCCGAATGGACCGGCGATCTGCCCGATGTCGTGCGGCTTTACGGCAGCCACAAGGAACAGGTGACCCGCCTGCCGGAGGGCGCCACGCCGCTGGCCCGCTCCGAAGGCTGCCCGATCGCCGGCTTCGCGATTGGACGCCACATCTACACCACGCAGCACCACCCGGAGATGAGCAAGGCGTTCATCGCCGAGCTGACCCGCGAGATGACCGGGACGCTGGGCCGCGAGCTGACGGAAAGCGCCCTGGCCTCGCTGGCCGAGCCTGCGGATACAGAGGCCTTTGCCGAGAGCATCGCGCGGTTCTTCGAACAGGCTGCCGCATCCTGATCCGGGAAACCCAGCCCGGACTGGCGTTGTGCCATCAGGCGTGACATCACCGGCTTCCGACCGGCCCCGCGGCCCGCAGGATCAGCTCAGCGCTGCCAGCAGATCCATCACCGTGGCCTGGTCCAGCTCCATATGCGCGATCATTGCCGCCTCGGCGGCCTCGCGGTCATGCGCGGCGATCAGATCGGCGATTTCCCGGTGCTCCTTCGCAGAGGATGCGATGGCGCCGGGATAGCGGTACTGCGCCCGGTAATAGGCCATCAGCTTGCGCGCGTTGGTCTTGATCATCTCGACCAGGAACGGGTTGCCGGAGGCCAGCGCCACCACCTCGTGGAACCGCAGGTTCAGTTGATAATAGCCGTCGGGATCGCCGTCGCCCTTGTCCCGCGCATGCGCCTCGCAGGCTGCGACCACCTGTTCCAGCGCGCGGGCCTGCGCCGCCGACATCCGCCGCGCGGCCAGTCCCGCCGCCTGCCCCTCCAGCCGGATGTTCACCTCGAGGATGCCCAGGAACTCCTCCAGCGTCGGCTTGAACAGAACCGCGCCCTTGCGCGGCAGCCGCTTGATCAGCCCCGCGGTTTCAAGCTGGATAAAGGCCTCGCGCACCGGCGTGCGCGACACCCCGTGCGCCGCCATCAGCGGCGCCTCTTCCAGCACGTCGCCGGGGCTGAGCCGGCCGCTGTCGATATCCTCCAGCACCGCGTTGAAGACCTGTTCCGTCTGTCCGGCCATTGCTGCCCACCTCTCGTTCGGGCCACGTTAAAACGCCCCGCGCCGGGGCGCAATTCGTCCGCCCGCAGCGCCGCGCCGCACCCCGAGGACGATGCAGACGCATGGCGGTCATCATGCTATGCTGTTGCCGGGCCAAAACATTTCCGGCCCGGACAAAAAAAACAAACCCCATATCCAACAGAAGACGGAGATTGAAGATGTGCGATCTTTGCGTGATCAACGCGGTGAAGGACAAGATGCTGTCGCGCCGCGGCTTTATGACCGGCAGCGCGGCCAGCCTCGCCGGGGCCGCTGCCGCCACCCTCGGCAGCGGCGCCACCACCCCGGCGATGGCCGCCGGCCACGGCACGGTGGTCGATATGACCCATGCCTATGACGATGCCTTCCCTACCTATTTCGGCCAGCCGGGGATTTCCGCCGATCAGGCGTTCAATTTCAAGGAACACGGTTTCAACCTTTTCAACCTGGCGATCAACGAACACACCGGCACCCATGTGGACGCGCCGCTGCATTTCTCGGCCGACGGTCAGGCGGTGAACGAGATCCCGGTCAGCAATCTGGTCTGCCCGCTGGCGGTGATCGACATCGCCGCGCGCGCCGCCGAGGATGCGGATGCCCAGGTGACCCCGGACGATATCAAGGCCTGGATTTCCGCCAACGGGCCGATCCCGGAGGGCGCCTGCGTTGCCATGCACTCTGGCTGGGCATCCAAGTCCGGCGGGGCCGAGTTCCGCAATGCCGACGGCGAAGGCAAGATGCATTTCCCCGGCTTCCACGTCGAGGCCGCCAAGATGCTGATCGAGGAAACCGGGGCAAAGGCGATTGCGGTGGATACCCTGTCGCTCGACTTCGGCCCGTCGGGCGATTTTGCCACCCACTACGCCTGGCTGCCCACCAACCGCTACGGCATCGAATGCGTCGCCAATCTGGACAAGGTTCCGGCCAGTGGCGCGACACTGGTTGTCGGCGCGCCCGCCCATCGCGGCGGCACCGGCGGCCCGGCCCGCATCTTTGCTATGGTGTGATATGGGAACTGTTCCTCTTCTGACCGACGAGGAGGCCAGCGCGGACGCGCTGGCCGTCTTCAACGAGATCCGCGAACTGCGCGGCACCGATTACGTCAATAACTTCTGGCGCGCGCTGGCGCATGACCCGGCGCTGCTGCGGGCCACCTGGGACCGGCTGAAGCCGGTGATGGCGCCCGGCGCGCTGGATCCGCTGGTCAAGGAAATGCTCTATGTGGCGGTCTCCATCGCCAACAATTGCGACTATTGCATCCACTCCCACACCGCCTCGGCGCGGGCCAAGGGGATGACGCCGGAAATGTACGGCGAATTGCTGGCGGTGGTCGGCATGGCCAGCCAGACCAACGCGCTGGCCAATGGCATGAAAGTGCCGGTGGACGACATGTTCAAGGCGTGACGCCAAGCCCCGGCCCGGCAGGATGCCGCGGCCGGGGTTGCACCAGACGCATAGCGGGCGTGCGTCCCGCCGACTGGCAAATGCTGCACTTGCAGCATATGTTATTCTGCAATTGCAAACCAACCCACTTGCAGGAGCAGACAGATGGCCGACACCACTGCCACCGCACCGGCGCCGCTGCCGCGCCTCTCCCTTCCCTTCTCCGCGCTGTTCGCCGCCTTCGGCGACAGCCTGTCCCGGGTCCGTCAGATCACCGCCCTGTCGGATCTGAGCGATGCAGACCTGGCCGATCGCGGCCTGCGCCGTGGCGACATCGCGCGCTATGTCGCCCATGACGCCTATTGGCGCTGACCGACCACCCCATTCCCTTCGGACCCCGCCATTCCGGCGGGGTTTTTCTTTTCGTGATGAATTCCTGAGCGTTCTGAGCATGCTGCATTGCAGCAAGCGCAAGGCGGATATGTAGACGGACCCCCTAGTCATGTCAGCATTGATGACCAATTATCAGAGCACGGGAGGCCAACGCGACTATCTCTTATGAGGATTCAAATGGCACATATTTCGACCCAACCCAGCGCCGGCTTTTCCATTCTGCGCCCGTTCGTGGCCTTCGGTCACGGCTTCATGGCCTGGATGGAACGCATCGCCGTCGCAAACTCGCGGATCGACGAAATCCGTCACCTGCAATCGCTGAGCGACGCAGAGCTGGCCAAGCGCGGCATCAAGGACCGCGAGGAAATCGTTTATCACGTCTTTGCCGACCGCATCGGCATCTGAGCCAGGAGCCTCAGGCTCGGCTCTCTCCGACGCCAGAACCGGGGCGGTATCCGCCCCGGTCTGACAGCGGGCTACGGCCCCATCAGCCGCGACAGCACCGGCGCGAGCGCCTCGCACAATCCGGGATCAGCCACGGCGGCGCGCAACGTCTCCAACGCCTGATCGCGCGTCTGAACATCGTCCCGCCGCAGGCGGGCCAGGATCCCGGTCAGCGCCGGATCCGAACAGATCCCCCCCGTCAGCCGCCAGACCGGCGGATCATCCGCACCGCTTGCGTCAGCTTTCAGGCCACAGCGGCGCGCGGGCGCGGCATCCCTCCACAGCAGCATCGCGATCTCCGACAGCATCGCCGGGGCCGCCAGCATGTCGGCCTCCAGCGCCGAGACGTCGACGCTGTCCGCCCCCGCCTGGGCCAACGTGGCCTCACCGCCCCATCCGGCGCGCAAGGCGGCGCCGTAGAGCCTGCGGGGCAGCGCCATCTGCGCATCGCTTTCAGAGGCATAGAGCGTGACGCGCTGCACCAGCGGGCGCAGCACCGGCAACAGATCGCGCAGCCGCTCCGCATCCATATCAGGCGCGGCGAGGATGAGCTGGCCGAAGGGCGCCGGCGCATCCGGCGACCGGCCGGCGGCCACCAGCTCCAGCGCATCGGTCAGCACCTGCGCGCCCATGCCACGGGCCAGCAAATTCGGGCGGGACGGGCCCCGGTGCGCCGCGATCGTCTGCAGCACCTCTGCCAGATGCCGGGCGCTGCGCCGGGTGGCGGCGCTGTCGGACATGTAGTCCAGCGTCGAGGACGAGGCAGGCCAGGAATAGAGGATCGGCAGGTACACCCCGCCCAAACCCTCCGCGATCAGCGCCGCCCGGCGCGCGGCCTGTTCGAACGGCGTGGCGGCCCCGTGAACGTAGAGCAGAACACCCTTTTTCGCCGATGCATCCAGATCGGCGCGCCACTCCGCCCGCGTCTCCGGCCGCAGCGTCCGCAGCTTGGAGTAATCCCCCTGCCCCGCCACGGCGGAATGGGAGACGGTGGCCACCCCGAACGCCAGCGCACCGCCACCGGACCCGTAGTAGAGCGGCGCCCTGGCCTCTCCGCTTAGGCCGCGATCCGTCGTGTAAAGGACGGAGACTGTTCGGAAATCCCGCGCCTCCAGCGGCCCGGGCAGATCCGGCGGTGCCTCGCCCAGCGCCTGCGACAGCGCCGCGATATCGCGGGCGGTGCGGGCCAGATCCTCCGGCGCGGCGCCGGAGAGGTACTTTTCGCGGTACATCGAAACGAGGGTCGCGCGCGCCGCCTTCGCTTGCCCGGTATCGCGCAGCAGCGCCGCCGCCTCCGCGTAAACCGGCAGCGGGTCGAAGCCGAGATAATCGCGGTTCTGCACCGCAAGCTCGGCCAGTCTGGCAATCGCCTGCGCCGCCGCAGCCACCTGGCCGCCCTCGATCATCAACCCGGCCGCCATGCGATAAAGGTCATAGACCGCGCGCGGATCGGGATCGGGCCGGGCGGTCAGCTTCAGGATCGTTTCCATCGCCGCGTCCGGGTCGGTCTCGGCGAGATAGGGCAGCGTGGCGAAACTGTCGGCAACCTGGGCGCGGGCAGGAAGGACCGCACCGAGCAGCAGCGCAGCGGAGATCAGCAGAGGGGCGATAGAGGGCATGGGCGCTCCTTCCCGGGCGACGGGTATGGGCCCATTCATTCCATCGCAGCGGCCTCGCGGCCAGCCCGAATTGGGGAGTTTTCGGGCCGTTTTGTACACTTTGGCGGACGACCCTTGTTTCCCGCCGAACCCGGCATTTCGACTTGCCCCCTCACGCGGGACTCCCCAGAACTGGGTACACGGGACCAGAGGAGGAGCCGGAGGAATTGCGTTACGAAATTTCCTGCTAACGGAAATTTCCGTTACATTTCCCTTGCCCCGAATCGCCTCTGGTCGTAATACCCGACCAATCGGTCACCTATTGAGAACCGAAAGACTGGAGAATCGAACGAATGGACGCCTTCATCTGCGACGCGCAACGCACCCCGATCGGACGCTACGGCGGGGCGCTGTCCCAGGTCCGCACCGATGACCTTGCCGCGCTCCCGATCACCGCGCTGATGGAGCGGAACCCGCAGGTCGACTGGGCCAGCCTCGACGATGTGATCTATGGCGACGCCAACCAGGCCGGCGAGGACAACCGCAACGTGGCGCGCATGGCCGCCCTGCTGGCCGGTCTTCCGGTCGAGGTTCCGGGCACCACGGTGAACCGTCTGTGTGCCTCCGGCATGGACGCGGTGGGCATGGCGGCCCGCGCGATCCGCGCCGGCGACTATGACATGGCGATCGCCGGCGGCGTCGAAAGCATGAGCCGCGCGCCCTTCGTGATGCCGAAGGCCACAAGCGCCTTTACCCGCGCCAACGCGGTCTATGACACCACCATCGGCTGGCGCTTCGTCAACCCGAAGATGAAGGCGCAATACGGCGTCGACTCGATGCCGGAGACCGCCGACAACGTCGCCGCCGACTACAACGTGTCGCGCGAAGACCAGGATGCGTTCGCCGCCCGCAGCCAGGCCCGCTGGGCCGCCGCGCATGAGGCCGGCGTCTTTGCCGAAGAGATCACCCCGGTCACCATCCCGCAGCGCAAGGGGGATCCGATCGTCGTCGATACCGACGAGCATCCGCGCCCCGGCACCGATGCGGCCAAGCTGGCCAAGCTCAAGGGCGTCAATGGCCCCGACCTGACCGTGACCGCCGGCAATGCCTCCGGCGTCAACGACGGCGCCGCGGCGCTGCTGCTCGCCAATGAGGCCTCGGCGGAGAAAAACGGGCTGACCCCGATCGCCCGCGTGGTGGCGATGTCGGCCGCCGGCGTGGAGCCTCGGGTGATGGGCATCGGGCCGGTTCCCGCCAGCCGCAAGGTGCTGGCGCGCGCGGGACTCACCATCGAGCAGATGGATGTGATAGAATTGAATGAGGCCTTTGCCAGCCAGGGCCTTGCCACCCTGCGCGAGCTGGGCGTGGCCGACGACGCCGCCCATGTGAACCCCAACGGCGGCGCCATTTCGATCGGCCACCCGCTGGGGATGTCGGGCGCGCGGCTGGTGATGACGGCGGCCTATCAGTTGAAACGCACCGGCGGGCGCTATGCGCTTTGCACCATGTGCGTCGGTGTCGGTCAGGGTGCGGCCCTGATCCTCGAACGCGCGTAACCACGGGAGGACCCGCGAAATGTATGCACAGATGATCAAGACCGCCGGAACCGGCGTCAAATCCCCGGAAGAGATGACCGAGGAGGAGCGCAAGTTCCAGGCGCGCGTCGAAGCGAATGAAAAGATCGAGCCCAAGGACTGGATGCCCGACGATTACCGCAAGACGCTGATCCGGCAGATCGGTCAGCATGCGCATTCGGAAATCGTGGGTCAGCTTCCCGAGGGCAACTGGATCACCCGCGCGCCGACGCTGGAGCGCAAGGCGATCCTGCTGGCGAAAGTGCAGGACGAGGCCGGTCACGGCCTCTACCTCTACTGCGCGGCGGAGACGCTGGGCGTCAGCCGCGACGAGCTGACCGAGGATCTGCTCTCGGGCAAGATGAAGTACAGCTCGATCTTCAACTACCCCACCCTGACCTGGGCCGATATGGGCGCGGTGGGCTGGCTGGTCGACGGCGCCGCGATCATGAACCAGGTGCCGCTGCAGCGAACCTCCTTTGGCCCCTACTCCCGCGCGATGATCCGCATCTGCAAGGAAGAGTCGTTCCACCAGCGGCAGGGCTACGACATCATGATGAAGATGGCGAACGGCACCGAAGCGCAGAAGAAGATGGCGCAGGACGCGCTGAACCGCTTCTGGTTCCCGTCGCTGATGATGTTCGGGCCGTCCGACAAGGACTCGGTGCACTCTGCCCAGTCGATGGCCTGGAAGATCAAGATGAACACCAATGACGAGCTGCGTCAGAAGTTCGTCGACCAGACCGTGCCGCAGGCCGAGTACCTGGGCCTGACCGTTCCGGACGAGAACCTGAAGTGGAACGAGGAACGAGGCCATTACGATTTCTCGGAGCCCGACTGGTCGGAGTTCTTCGACGTGATCAAGGGCAACGGCCCCTGCAACACCGACCGTCTGAACGCGCGTCAGAAGGCCTGGAACGACGGCAAATGGGTGCGCGACGCGATGCTCGCCCATGCCCGCAAGAAAGCGGCAGCCAAGGTGGCTGCCGAGTAAGTGACCGGATCGGCGGGCGCCCTGCCCGCCGCCCCCAGACCCAGTTCCCGGCGCGGCCCCGTGGCGGCCGGAACCAGGAGGAGAACCCATGAAAAACGAATGGCCCCTTTGGGAAGTTTTCATCCGCGGCCAGCATGGCATGAGCCACCGCCATGTGGGCAGCCTGCACGCGCCCGACGCCGAGATGGCGATCAAGAACGCGCGCGACGTCTATACCCGCCGCAACGAAGGTGTGAGCATCTGGGTGGTCGAGGCGCGCCACATCGCGGCCTCCTCGCCCAGCGACAAGGGCCCGCTCTATGAGCCGAGCGAGTCCAAGGTCTATCGCCACCCGACGTTCTTCGACATCCCCGAGGAAGTGGGGGCGATGTGATGAGCCAGAACGACGCTCTGTTCGAATTCCTGTGCCGGATCGGGGACAACACCCTGGTTCTGGGCCATCGCGTCAGCGAATGGTGCGGCCATTCGCCGGTGCTGGAAGAGGATATCGCGCTGGCCAACACCGCGCTGGACCTGATCGGCCAGACCCAGCTGTGGCTGGGGCTCGCCGGCGAGGTCGAGGGCAAGGGCCGCGACGCCGACCGCCTCGCGTTTCACCGCGATGCCTGGGATTTCCGCAATGTGCTGCTGGTCGAGGTGCCGAACGGCGATTTCGGCCGCACGCTGATGCGCCAGTTCCTGTTCGACGCCTGGCATTCGCTCTATCTCGGCCGGCTGCTGAAAAGCAGCGACAAACGGGTGGCCGAGATCGCCGAGAAGGCCAGCAAGGAGGTCGCCTATCACCTGGAACGCTCCGCCGACACGGTGGTGGCCCTGGGCGACGGCACCGAGGAAAGCCATGCCCGCATGGCCGACGCGCTGGCGTACCTGTGGCCCTATGTCGGCGAGATGTTCGAGGGCGACGCGGTGGATGCCGCGATGGCCGAGGCCGGCATCGCGCCGGATCCCTCCGGGCTGCGCGAGGAATACGATGCGCTGGTGGGCCGGGTTCTGGCCGAGGCGACGCTGGAGATGCCGGAAGCACGCTTTGCCCACAAGGGCGGCCGCGACGGGCGGATGCACACCGAGCATCTGGGCCATATCCTGACCCAGATGCAGTGGCTGCAGCGCGCCTATCCGGACGCAAGCTGGTAAGCAGCGATGACACATCCAAGCGTTGACCAGGTCTGGGAGTGGCTCTCCGCCGTCCCAGACCCCGAGATCCCTGTGATCTCGCTCACCGATCTGGGCATCATCCGCGATGTCGAGTGGCAGGACGAGACGCTGGTCGTCACCGTGACGCCGACCTATTCGGGGTGTCCGGCGACCTCGATCATCAACCTCGATATCGAGACCGCGCTGCGCGGCCACGGCATCGAGAAGATCGAGCTGAAGCGGCAACTCTCGCCGGCCTGGACCACCGACTGGCTGAGCGAAGAGGGCAAGCGGAAACTGGAGGACTACGGCATTGCGCCGCCCCAGCCCGCCGGCGGCCCCGACCACTGCCCGCATTGCGGGTCCAAGAACGTCGAGAAGGTCAGCCAGTTCGGCTCGACCCCCTGCAAGGCCACCTGGCGCTGCAAGGACTGTCTCGAACCTTTCGATTACTTCAAGTGCATCTGAGGAGAAGCAGATGGCGCGTTTCCACGATCTGACCGTGACCGATATTCACAAGACCATCCGCGACGCCGTGGTGGTCACGCTGAAGCCGCAGGATGGCGACGAGGCGGATTTCGACTTCATCCAGGGCCAGTACCTGACCCTGCGCCACGATTTCGACGGCGAGGAACTGCGCCGCAGCTATTCGATCTGCGCGGGCAAGGACGAGGGCATCCTGCAGGTGGGCATCAAGCGGGTCGACGGCGGCGCGTTTTCGACCTGGGCCAATGAGGAGCTGAAGGTCGGCGACACGCTGCAGGCGATGCCGCCGATGGGCACCTTCCATACCGATCTCGATCCGGGCGCGGCGCGCAACTACCTCGGCTTTGCCGGCGGGTCGGGCATCACGCCGGTGCTGTCGATCCTCAAGACCACGCTGACGCGCGAGCCGCAGTCGACCTTCACGCTAGTCTACGCCAACAAGGGCGTGAACACGATTATGTTCCGCGAGGAGCTGGAGGATCTGAAGAACCTCTACATGGGCCGGCTGAACATCATCCATGTGCTGGAAACCGACACCCAGGAGATCGACCTGTTCACCGGGCTGGTGACGGAAGAGAAATGCGGCGAGCTGTTCAAGCGCTGGATCGACATCGGATCGGTCGACACCGCCTTTATCTGCGGGCCGGAGCCGATGATGCTGGGCATTGCCGCCGCACTTCGCGCGCATGGGCTGGACGACGCGCAGATCAAGTTCGAGCTGTTCGCCTCCGCCCAGCCCGGCCGGCTGAAGCGCAAGGTGGTCAGCAAGGACGCCGCCAGCAGCGCCAACCAGACGACCGCGGCGATCACGCTGGACGGCGCGACCCAGACCGTAACGATGGGCAAGGATACCTCGATCCTCGACGCGGCGCTGGAAAACGCGATGGACGCGCCCTATGCCTGCAAGGCGGGGGTCTGTTCGACCTGCCGCTGCCGGGTGCTGGAGGGCGAGGTGGAGATGGTCGCCAACCACGCGCTGGAGGATTACGAGGTGGAGAAGGGCTATGTCCTGTCCTGCCAGTCCTACCCGCTGACCGACAAGGTGGTTGTCGATTACGACCAATAACCCAACCCGCGAGGGAGGAGAGACGATGACCGAAGAGATGCGGATCGAAGACTACCTGGCGCAGGGCGGGGTTCTGACCAACCCTGCCAATGTGCCGCCGCGCTATCGCGCCGAACTGCTCAAGCTGATGGCGACCTTTGTCGACAGCGAGCTGGCGGGCGCCGCGGGCTTTGCCGATGTGATCAACGAGGGGCCGGGCATCAAGGAGCGGATCGCGGCGGCCAAGATCGTGCTGGAAAAGACCGACAACGCCGACCGGGTGCTGCGCATCATGGGCGATTTCGGCGCCGACACGGACCGCTATGCCAACCACCACCCCTGGACCGCCCGGCTGGAGCGCGGCGCCGACATCGGCGCGACGCGGACCGAGCACGACATGCGGCTGGCGGTGTTCAACTACCCGCTGGAAGGCTGGGCAGACGCGGTGGTGATGAACCTGCTGATGGGCCGCGCGGTGGCGGTGCAGATGGCGGAGTTTTCCATGGTCTCCTACCAGCCGCTGGCGGAGGCGTTCCGCGCCATCGCGCCGATCGAAGCGCGCCATGCGGAGCTGGCCGAGGAAGGCGTGATCAAGCTGATGGAGCACGGCGAGGGCACGGCGCTGGAGGACAGCGTCGCCTATTGGTGGCCGCGAGTGGCGGCGAGCTTCGGCTCCACCACATCGACCAAAGCCGAGAGCCTGAAGGCGATGGGACTGCGGCGGGCGAGCAATGCCGAGCTGAAGGCCCGCTGGGAAGCCGAGGCGGGCGCGGTGCTGGCCCGGATGGGACTGGCGGTTCCGGCGTAAGCGATCAGTCATTTTCAGAGTTTGGAACAGCCCGGCCGTTGTGCCGGGCTGTTTCGTTTTTTTGACGAAAGGGGCAATCCCGTCTTGCCCGGACTCAAGGCGCGAAGCGCCGCCGGGCAGCGCCCGACCGCCCCCATGGGCGGGCGCTTATGCGACTGTTGTGCACAGAAGTCACGTTCGATGCGAGGGCTGCCATAAAGTGACGTTCTCACAGCGATGGAGCGCCCACCCGCGGTCGGGCACCGCCCTTTGTTGCGCGTAAGGCGAAACGGTGCCTCGCACCGACCCCCGCCTCAGATCCCGCGCACCCCCTTCAGCGTCAGGTCACAGACCAGATCGGCGTAATCGTCGCGCTCCTGCGCCTCGGCGTCGGAATTCCACATGAAGTACCAGTTCAGCATGCCGTAGACCGACATGGTGACGCCGCGCAGCTTGCCCGGTTCGGCCTCGAACACCTCGGGCGCGGCGTCGTGCAGGCAGCTACCCATGAGTTTGACCATATCGCGCTGATAGGCACGCATCTGGTCCTGCTGCTCTTCCGGCAGGGCCGAAAGCGCACTGATCTGCACCTGGTGTTCGTGATCGGCCCCCTTGTAGGCGCGCAGGATCTCGCGGATCACCCGGCGCAGCCGGTCCTCGGGGCCCAGCCCCTCGGTATCCACGGCAAAGATGCGATCCCTGAGATCGGAAAGGTAGCTGTCCAGGATGTCGTAGAGGATCGCATCCTTGCTGTCGTAGTAGTGATAGATATTCGCTTTGGATATCCCGCACTCGCCCGCGAGCTTGGTCATCGACGCCCGGTCGAACCCCTCCTCGGCGAACACCTTGGCCGCCGATTTGAGGATCTGCGTGCGTTTCTGATCGTGGTCTTTGGCGATGGTACGGGCCAAGCGTCACTCCTTCGGGCGGTTGTCGACGACGCGCACGGCCTTGCCCTGGCTGCGCGCGACCTCGCCGGGATCCTTGACGTCGATCTCGGTCGAGATGCCGACCACGTCCTTGATCCGTTTGAACAGCATGCGCGAGGCGGCGGTCTTGGACGCCTCGTCGGTGGAATCGGCGGCGCATTCCACATAGACGCGCATCGCGTCCATGCGACCGGAGCGATAGAGCTCGATCTGGAAGTGGTTGGTCAGACCGCCGGTGGCGACCACCTGCTCCTCGATCTGGGTCGGGAACACGTTGACGCCGCGCAGGATGATCATGTCGTCGGAACGGCCGGTGATCTTTTCCATCCGCCGCATCGACCGCGCGGTGCCCGGCAGCAGGCGCGTCAGGTCACGGGTGCGGTAGCGGATCATCGGCAGACCTTCTTTGGTCAGCGTGGTGAACACCAGCTCGCCCATCTCGCCGTCGGCCACCGGCTCGCCGGTCTCGGGGTTGATGATCTCGGGGTAGAAATGGTCTTCCCAGATCACCGGGCCGTCCTTGGTCTCGACGCATTCGTTCGCGACGCCCGGCCCCATGATCTCCGACAGGCCGTAGATATCGACCGCGTGCATGTCGAAGGCCTGCTCGACCTCCTTGCGCATGGCGTCGGTCCAGGGCTCCGCCCCGAATACGCCCACCGAGAGCGAGCATTCGCGCGGGTCGAGGCCGGCCTTGTGGAACTGCTCCAGGATGTTGAGCATGTAGGACGGCGTCACCATGATCCCGTCGGGTTTGAAATCGTCGATCAGGGTCACCTGTTTTTCGGTCTGGCCGCCGCTCATCGGGACCACCGTGGCGCCGAGGCGCTCGATGCCGTAATGGGCGCCGAGGCCGCCGGTGAAGAGGCCGTAACCATAGGCGTTGTGCACGATATCCCCCGCCCGCAGGCCGGAGGCGCGCAGGGAGCGGGCGACCAGGTCGGCCCAGTTCTCGATATCCTGCTTGGTGTAGCCCACCACGGTCGGCTTGCCGGTGGTGCCGGAGGAGGCATGCAGCCGCATGATCTGCTCGCGCGGCACAGCAAACAGGCCGAAGGGATAGTTGTCGCGCAGGTCGTTCTTGTAGGTGAACGGGAACTTGGCGAGGTCGGCCAGCGAGGTCAGGTCGTCGGGATGCACGCCGGCGGCATCGAACCGCTGCTTGTACATCGGCACGTTGTCATAGGCGTGGCGCAGCGACCATTTCAGCCGCTCCAGCTGCAGCGCCTCGATTTCGTCGCGCGAGGCGATTTCGATCGGATCGAGATCGGATTTCTTGGGGGTCAGGTCCTTCATGGCGTCCTCCTCACCTAGGCTTGTTCTTCGAAGAGCTGGCCCTTGATCGCGCGGGACATGCCCCGGAATTCTGCGATCTTGCGGCCATCTTGATTGGTCACGGTCACGTCGTAGATGCCGCTGCGCCCGGTCAGGCTGACCTCGCGCGCATGGGCGGTCAGGCGGTCGCCCTGCTGACCCGGCGCGAGGTAGTTGATCAGGTTGTGCTGGGCCACGGTCGATTGGTTGCGGCTGTTGCAGGCAAAGGCAAAGGCGCTGTCGGACAGCATGAAGATCACCCCGCCATGGCAGATGCCGTGGCCGTTGCAGTGATGTTGCTCCACCGTCAGTTCCAGCGTTGCGGTGCCTTCGTCCACCTGGGTGATCTCCATCCCCGCCCAGTGCGAGGCATGGTCGTTTTCCCACATGGCGTCGGCGGATTTTCGGGCGCGTTCTGTCGGGGTCATGCTCATTCGCCCCTGAACACCGGCGCGCGCTTTTCGAGGAAGCTGGCGACGCCCTCGGCATAGTCCGCGCTTTCGCCGCAGGTCTTCATCGCCTCGGCCTCCAGCTCCAGATGATCCTTGAGCGTATCGGTGGCGGCGGCCTGGATCGATTGTTTGGTCAGGCCAAGGCCGAGGGTCGGGCCGGTGGAAAGTCTCCCGGCCAGCGCGCGGGCCTCCTCCATCAGCGCATCGTCGGGCAGCGCCTTCCAGATCAGGCCCCAGTCTTCGGCCTTCTTCGCGGTGAGCGGCTCGGCGGTGAAGGCCAGCCCCTTGGCGCGCGCCTCGCCCAGCAGGCGCGGCAGGTGCCAGCTGCCCCCCGTATCCGGGATCAGGCCGACCTTGGAGAACGACTGGATGAACTTGGCGCTTTCGGCGGCCAGAACCATGTCGCAGGCCAGCGCGATATTGGCACCCGCGCCCGCGGCGACGCCGTTGACGGCGCAGATCACCGGGATGTTCAGCGAGCGGATCAGGTTGACCAGCGGCGCGTAGAAGGTGCGCACCGTGTTGCCCAGATCGGGCGGCCCGTCCATCTTGCGCGGATCGCGGTCGCCCAGGTCCTGCCCTGCGCAGAAGCCGCGGCCGGCGCCGGTGATCAGCAGCGCGCGCGCACCGTTGTCACGCGCCGATTCGATGGCGGCGCGCAGGGCATAATGCATCTCTTCGGTAAAGCTGTTCAGCCGGTCCGGCCGGTTCAGCGTGATCTCGACCCAGGTGCCGTGATCGGTGGTCAGAATCGTGTCCGACATGTCCCCCTCGCCCCTCCTTGGCATATCATCCGCCGACGGCTGAGGGGGCCATTACCGGCGCTGCGCCTCCCCGTCGCTCAACAAACTTCTTGCATAAACCGACCGGCCGGTCAATATTTGAATCAAACATCCTGGCCGGCGCTCATCCGGGTGCGGTCACCATGGGAGAGAGGAGCGATTTCATGAGCATTCAACAGGTATCCAGCTTTGCCGCAGGCGAATGGGTTGCCCCCGGCGCGGGTGCGCGCAACATCGCCAGCGCCATCACCGGCGAGGTGATCGCCAGCGCGGGCAACAGCGCGCTCGACGTGCAGGCCATGCTGGACTACGCCCGCGACGTGGGCGGCCCGGCGCTGCGCGCGATGACCTTCCACGACCGCGCCCGCATGCTGAAGGCGCTGGGACAGCATCTGAACGCCAACAAACAGGCGCTCTACGATATTTCCTTCGACACCGGCGCCACCCAGTCGGACCATATGATCGACATCGACGGCGGCATCGGCACGATGTTCGTGTTTGCCTCCAAGGGGCGGCGCGAGATGCCGGACGGCCATGTCTACCTCGACGGCGAGCTGGAGCAGCTGGGCCGCAGCGGCAGCTTCATGGGCCAGCATATCTGCACCCCGCTTCAGGGCGTGGCGGTGCATATCAACGCCTTCAACTTCCCGGTCTGGGGGATGCTGGAGAAGCTGGCGCCGACCCTGCTGGCGGGCGTGCCGGCCATCGTGAAGCCCGCGACCAACAGCTGCTATGTCACCGAACTGGCGGTGAAATTGATGCTGGACAGCGGCCTGCTGCCCAAGGGCGCGCTGCAGCTGGTCTCCGGCGGTCTGGGCGACATGCTGGACCGGCTGGGGATGCAGGACGTGGTCAGCTTCACCGGCTCCGCCGATACCGCGCTGCTGCTGCGGTCGAACAAGACCATCCTTGAGAACTCGGTGCGCTTCGTGGCCGAGCAGGACAGCCTGAACGCCTCGATCCTCGGCCCCGACGCGGAACCCGGCACGCCGGAGTTCGACCTGTTCGTCAAGGAGGTCAGCCGCGAGATGACCGCCAAGGCGGGGCAGAAATGCACCGCGATCCGCCGCATCATCGCCCCCGATTCCCGGGTCGAGGCGGTGATCGAGGCGCTGAGCGCGCGGCTGGCCAAGACCGTGATCGGCGATCCGCGGCTTGAAGGCACCCGGATGGGCGCGCTGGTCTCCAACGGCCAGAAACAGGACGTGCTGGCCAAGGCCGCGATCATCGGGTCAGAGGCCGAGCGCGTCTTTGGCGACCCGGAGAATTTCGAGGTGGTGGGCGCCAACGGCGACGCCGGCGCCTTCCTGCCGCCGATGCTGTTCCACTGCACCGACCCCGACAAGGCGGAGCGCGTCCACGATACCGAGGCCTTCGGCCCGGTCTCGACGATCATGGGCTACCGCGATCTGGGCCATGCGGTGGAGATCGCCAAGCGCGGCCAGGGCTCGCTGGTGGCCTCGGTCATCACCCACGACCCGAGCGTCGCGCGCGACGTGGCGATCGGCGCGGGCGCCTATCACGGGCGGATCTACATCAACGACCGCACCTCGATGAAGGAATCGACCGGCCACGGCTCCCCCCTGCCCCACATGGTGCACGGCGGTCCGGGCCGTGCCGGCGGCGGAGAAGAGATGGGCGGCGTGCGCGGGGTGAAGCACTACATGCAGCGCACCGCGATCCAGGGCTCGCCCGACATGCTCAGCGCCATCGGCGACAAATGGGTGCCGGGCGCGACCGAAATCGAGGCGCCCGCGCATCCCTTCACCCGCAAGTTCGGCGAGTTGCAGATCGGCGAGACGCTGCACACTGCACCGCGCGTGGTGACGATGGAGGATATCGAGCATTTCGCCGAGTTCACCGGCGATACCTTCTATGCCCACATGGACGAAGAGGCGGCCAAGCGGAACCCGTTCTTCCCGGGCCGGGTGGCGCATGGTTACCTGTTGCTGTCCTTCGCTGCCGGTCTGTTCGTGGAGCCGAACGAGGGGCCGGTGCTGGCCAACACGGGCCTGGACAACCTGCGCTTCATGAAGCCGGTCAGCGCCGGCGACAGCGTCAAGGTGCGCCTCACGGTCAAGCACAAGACGCCGCGCAACGAGGAATACGGCGAGGTGCGCTGGCACGTGACGCTGACCAATCAGGACGACGAGAAGGTCGCGGAATACGAGCTTTTGACCATGAACGCGTTCTGAGCCGCGCGCTGACGCAGCGAAATCCTGCGATTTCAGGATGGTACACGATCCATGGCGGCGGTATCCTGCCGCCATGGAGGACACCCGAGATAGCTGGTTCGACACCTGCGCGCAGATCCTGACCGACCCGCAGAACCAGCGGGTCTGGTCGATCATCGTGTCGCTGTTCGGCGATCTGGCGCAGAAACCCGGCGACCGGCTGAGCGGCAGCGCGCTGTCGCGGATCATCATGCCGATGGGGATCAAGCCCGAGGCGATCCGCGTCGCCCTGCACCGGCTGCGCAAGGACGGCTGGATCGACAGCCAACGGTCGGGCCGGGCCAGCGAGCATTACCTCACCGAGTTCGGCCGCGCCCGCAGCGCCGAGGTCTCTCCCCGCATCTATACCCGCATGCCGGACACCCCGACCGAGTGGCATCTGCTGATCGCCGAGGACGGCTCCGGCCAGTCGGCGCTGGACGAGATGCTTCTGACGGCGGACTATTTCAGCCTGGCCCGCAACGTGGCGCTGGGGGCCGGGAGTGCGCCGGAAGTCGGCGGCGAGCTGATGAGCTTCGATGTGCGCACCCGCGCGGTCCCCGACTGGGTCCGGGCGCGGGCCTGCCCGGACGATCTGGCCGAGAACTGCCGCAGCCTGGTCGACGCGCTGGAGAGGGCCTCTGCCCTGCTGCCGCCGGAGGGGGAGGTCACCGCGCTGCAGACCGCCACGCTCAGGATGCTGATCGTGCACCGCTGGCGCCGCGTCGTGCTGCGCCAGCCCGACCTGCCCAGCGCCTTTTTCCCGCCCGACTGGCCCGGCCCGGCCTGCCGCGCGGCGGTGTTCCGCGTGCTCGACCGATTGCCGCGCCCGACGCTTGAGGCGCTCGACGCCGACTGATGCGGCCTGACGCCGCGTCGCGCCGTACGTTTCGGGCGGGTTTTTGTACATTTTCACGTGCAAGCCGCTAGGCTGGGGCAAAGTCCGCAGCAGGGCCGGCCATGACGAACCAGACAGTATGCGATATCCTGATCGTCGGCGCCGGGTTCTCCGGCCTGATCATGGCGCTGGAGGCCCGCAAGCGCGGCTTCGGCGATATCGCCATTCTGGAAAAGGCCGACGACATCGGCGGCACCTGGCGCGAGAACACCTATCCCGGGGTGGCCTGCGACATCCCCTCGCATCTCTATTCGATGGCAAGCCATCCGAACCCGGACTGGTCGTCGTCCTACGCCGGCGGGGCCGAGATCTGGGAGTACCTGCGGAAGGTGGCCCGCGACGAGGGGCTCTATGATCTTTGCCATTTCGGGCGGACGCTGAAGGCGGCGCGCTGGAACGGCGCCCGCTGGCAGGTGGAGACGGAGGAAGGGGCGGAATACAGCGCCCGGGTGCTGGTCTCGGCGCTGGGGCCGCTGCATGTGCCGAGCATTCCCAAACTGCCGGGGGCCGAAAGTTTTCCCGGCCCGGCGTTTCATTCGGCCGAGTGGGATCACAATGTTGGCCTGACCGGCAAACGGGTGGCGGTGGTGGGGACCGGCGCCTCCGCCATCCAGTTCGTTCCGGAGATTGCCAAACAGGCCGCTCATGTCGCCGTGTTCCAGCGCACCGCGCCTTACGTGATGCCGCGGGCCGACGGACCGATTTCGCCGGGTATGCGGGCGCTGCATCGGCTGGTCCCGCCCAGCCGGGCGCTGCGGCGCTGGCTGATCTACCGCATGTTCGAATGGCGCCACGCGGTGTTTCGTGGCCGGCCCCGCGCGGTGAATATGGCGATGACCATGTGGCGCAAGGCGATGGAACGGTCGATTGCCGACCCGGCGCTGCGCGAGGCGCTCACGCCGCCCTATCGGATCGGCTGCAAGCGCATCCTCAGTTCCAACGACTGGTACCCGGCGCTGGCGCGGGAGAACGTCACCCTAGTCCCCTCCGGCGTGGCACGGATCGAGGGCGACCGGCTGATCGCCGGCGACGGGACCGAGGTGCAGGCCGATGTGCTGATCTGGGGCACCGGGTTCCACGTGACCGACGCGATGCGGCGGATGCGGATCACCGGCGCGGGCGGCAAGAGCCTCGCCCGGCTGTGGGTACGGGGGATGCAGGCGCATCTGGGCACCGCGCTGGCGGGGTTTCCCAACCTGTTCTTCATGCTGGGGCCACATACCGGGCTGGGCCATAACTCGGTAGTGCTGATGGCCGAGGCACAGGCGGCGCATATCGGCCGGCTGCTGGGGCGGATGCGGGCGCAGGGCATCGAAGCCATCGCCCCGCGGCAAGAGGCGCAGGAAGCCTTCGAGGCGGAGATGGACGAACGCCTGTCGTCCTCGGTCTGGCAGACCGGCGGCTGCACCTCTTGGTATCAGGATCACAGCGGGCGCAACCCGACGCTCTGGCCCGGAACGGCAGGGGAATACCGCAAACGCATGGCCCGCGCCGGGATGGAACAATACAGCCCGGTCCCGGTGGAAGAAGGAGCCTGAGTAATGGCAAGCGCACTGGTCATTCTAATCCTTCTGATCGCCGGCCTCGTGGCGGCCGCAGTGCTGTGGACCCGTTACCTGGGCCGCGATGTGGAAAAGCTGGTGCCGCAGGCGGGGCAGATCCGGCCGGTCGAGGGCGGGGCGATCCATTATGTCGACCTGGGCCCGCGCGACGCGCCCGTCGTGGTGCTGATCCACGGGCTGTCGGGGCAGCTGCAGCATTTCACCTATGGGGTGACCGATCTGCTGGAGCAGGAGTATCGGCTAATCGCAGTGGACCGGCCCGGTTGCGGTTATTCCAGCCGCGACAGCGATGCGCTGGCCGCCCTGCCGCAACAGGCGCGGATGATCTGGGCGCTGCTCGATGCGCTGGGGGTGGAGCGGCCGGTGCTTGCGGGCCATTCGCTGGGCGGTGCCGTGTCGCTGGCCATGGCGCTGGACCGGCCCGAGCGGGTGGCTGCGCTGGCGCTGATCGCGCCGCTGTCCCATCCGCAGGAGGGTGATATTCCGGCGTTCAAGGGGCTGGAAGTGGCCTCGCCGCTGATGCGCCGGGTGATCGCCCATACGCTTGCCGTGCCGATGGCCCGGCGGACCGCGGCGCAGGTGCTGGAACAGGTGTTCCGCCCCGAGCCCTGCCCCGAGGATTTCCTGACGCGCGGAGGCGGCGCGCTGGGGCTGCGACCCAAGGCGTTTATCGCCGCCTCGGCCGATTACATGGCCGCCAATGCAGGGATAGCGGCGCAACAGGCCCGTTATGCCGGCGGGCTGAAGGTGCCGGGCGGAGTGCTGTTCGGGGCCGGTGACTACCTGTTGCCGCCGGCGCGGCACGGCACCCCGATGGCAGCCTTTGGTTTAGGCTGCGAAGAGGTGGCGGGCCGGGGCCATATGCTGCCCATCACCGGGCCGGAGATCTGCGCCGATTTCATCCGCCGCATGGCCGCCAAGGGGCCGTGAACACCCACTCCGGAGCCGGCGCGCGGCCCCTGCCCCGGCGCCGCGCAAGGAATGCGGAAAAACCGGCGTTTCCCGCTTGACCCGCCCCGCCGAACCCCCTAAATGCCCTCTCACCCGTGGCGGAGTAGCTCAGTTGGTTAGAGCAGCGGAATCATAATCCGCGTGTCGGGGGTTCAAGTCCCTCCTCCGCTACCATTTCCCTTCAAAGACTTAGACGGAAGATGCCGGGCGTCCTTCCGCGTTTAGGCGGCAGTTGGGAGACTTTGTTCCTTGTCGTGCGCTTCCGGTTTCTGGATCGCGGATACGCCCAGGCTCGAAGCCCGACTCAGGTTGTTCGCATCGAGTTCGTCGCTCAGGCTGTTGAGAATTGGATCAAGGCCGTCGACGCCAGAACGGCCTACATCGCACCGGCCTCTCTTTGGGAGAATGGTATTTGCGAAAGCTTCAACGTCCCGTATCCGCGATGAACTACTCATTGCGAAGTCTTATGCAGCCTGTGCAAGGCTCGGGTCCCGATCGCACTTTGGAGGACATACGACCACAGAAACCGATCAAGTGCCCTAGACTACCGCCCCGATGAAAGCTCAGCCGGTCATGCGCTAACAGTCTAACTGGACCACTCAGGTGGGGCTGATCAGGACGTCACAGGCTTCTCAACCACGCGCAAACAAGTTGGCAACTTCCTTCAATAAGCTGCATGCTTGAGATGACCGCGGCCATCTCAAGAGGGATCAAGCCGATGCTCTGATCCGTCGGACAAGAGACCGGCGCCCGTCCTCCAGTGTAAAAGCACCCGGAATACCACGCTGGGGCCCCGCTCATAGCGTCGGGGCCCCAGCGGCGCGACGATCAGGCGATCGCGTTCATCCCGGTCAGCGCCCGGCCGATGATCAGCTTCTGGATCTGGGTGGTGCCGTCGGGGATGTTCATCATCCGGGCATCGCGGAACAGCCGTTCCACCGGGTATTCCGGCGACAGCCCATAAGAGCCGAACACCTGGATCGCCGCGGTGGTGACCCGCTGCACCGCCTCGCTGGAATACCATTTCGCCATCGCCGCCGCATCCTCGCAGCGCTGGCCCTTCTCGATTAGCGACAGCGCCCGCAGCGACAGCAGCCGGCAGCAGTCCACCTCGGTCGCCATCTCGGCCAGCAGCGCCTGCACCAGCTGGTGCTGGCCGATCTTCTTGCCCCATTGGGTGCGCTCCTTGGCATAGTCGAGCGCCAGCGCCAGCGCCTCGGCACCGATCCCGGTGCAATAGATACCGACCATGCAACGGGCGCGTTCAAAGCTGCGAGCCGCCTCGCGCATGCCGATGCCGGGGGCGCCGACGATGCGGCTGGCCGGCACTTTCACGTCGTCGAAGAACAGCTGCGCCGACGAGCCGTCTTTCTGGCCCAGCTTCTTCAGCGGTCGGCTGACATAGCCGTCCTCGCGCTCGACCAGGACCAGGCTGGGCATATTGTCCACCAGGCAGATCAGCAGGGTGACATCATTGATGTCGCCATTGGTGATCCAGGTCTTTTCGCCGCTGATCCGCAGCATGTCGCCGTCACGCTCGGCGCGAGTCCGGATGCCGCCGGGGTTCGACCCGACGCCGGGTTCGGTCACCGCGATGCTGGCGATCCTGCGGCCCGAGATCAGATCGGCCAGATAGGCCTCCTTCTGCTCTTCGCTGCCCTGCTGGTGCAGCAGCACCGAGACCGCGTCGTTGACGCAAACCCCCGCGGCGACCCCGGTCGAGACCCGCGACAACTCCTCGTAAAGCAGGCCGCTGGTGATCAGGTCGAGCCCGTATCCGCCCGAGCTTTCCGGCGTCCAGCCGCTGCCGATGCCGAACTGCGACAGCTGGCGGAACACCTGCCCGACCACCTCCTTGGGCATTGTGTCGTCGGCGTATTTCGTCATGATCGGACGCAGCTCCGCGTTCAGATAGCGGCGCAGGTTGTCCAGCAGCATCACCTGCTCTTCATTGGGTTCAAAGTTCATCGCAGTTCTTCTCCAACTTGCGTGAACCGGCCCGATGAAAGCGATGCGGACGGGCGCGCAGCGCCCGGTGCCTTGCGGGCCGGTGTTCAGGTCTGGGTGCGGGACGCCTTGCCGACCCCCATGGTCAGCTCGACCGCCCGCTTGGTCAGTTTCTTTTCGATCCGCCAGAGCGCCTGGAATTCCTCCGGCGTCAGCACCTCGAACAGGCGGACCGCGCCGGCGTTGGCGTGATCGCGGATCTGGTGGCAGACGTGGCGCCCCTCCGGCGTCATGTTCAGCCGGATTCGGCGGCGATCCTCCGGGTCCACCGTCTCGGTGATGTAACCCTTATTGCGCAGCCCCTGCACGGCGCGGCTGATGCTCATCACATGGATGCCCGACAGGAAGCTCACCTCGCGCGCGGCGATGTCGGGGTTCTTGTCGAGCACGTAGAGCATGCGCCACTCGGTCAGGTTCAGGTCGAACTCCTTGGCGAAGCTGGCAAAGAACGGATGGGTCATCAGGTTGGTCAACCGGCTCATGGCAAAGCCCAACTGTCCTGCATCCGCCTCGGTCAGCTTCGTTTTCCCGTCGTTCTGTGCCATCTGACGCTCTCCCGGTATCTCGTCACCCATGCCCGTGACGGCGCCTTGCAGGCGCCGCCAACATTGCCGAGGTAATAACGGATGATACGACCATGGTGAACCTGAAATGCGCAGGCGGCGCCGCCGCGACCGCGGCTCAGCGCGGCGGCGGCCGGGTGCCGGCGTCGAGCCGGATCAGCTCGCCGTTGAGATAGGGGTTCTGGATGATATGCGCCGCCAGGCTAGCGAATTCGGACGGTTTGCCCATGCGCTTGGGCGCCTCCAGCTGCGCCACCAGCTTCTCCTTGATCTCCTCCGGGGTGCCGGCGCCCATCGGCGTCTCGAAGAGACCCGGCGCGATGGTGCAGGTACGGATGTTGAACTGCGACAGATCGCGGACCAGCGGCAGCATCATGCCGATCACGCCGGCCTTGCTCGCGGCATAGCAGATCTGGCCCATCTGCCCCTCGATCCCGGCCAGCGAGGAGGTGTTGATGATCACCCCGCGTTCGCCGTCCTCGCCCGTCGGGTCGTTCTGCACCATCACCTCGGCCGCCAGCCGGCAGACGTTGAAGGTGCCCAGCAGGTTGATCCTGAGCGCCATCTCGAAATCGGCCAGCGGCATCGGCCCTTTGCGGCTGACGATGCGGCCGGCGCGGCCGGGGATGCCGGCACAGTTGACCGCGATATGCAGCCCGCCATGGGTCGCCACCGTGGCGTCGACCGCTGCCTGCACCTCTGCTTCGCTCGACACATCGGCCTTGCAGAACAGCGCCTGCGGCCCCAGCTCCGCGACCAGCGCGGCGCCGCGCGCCTCGTTGAGATCGAGGATGGTGGCCCGGCCGCCCTCCGCGATCATCTTTCGCACCATCGCCTCGCCGAGGCCGGAGCCCCCGCCGGTCACGATGGCGACCTTGTCCTTCAGTTCCATAGAACTCTCCCTTTTGCGATCTTCGGCCTCAGCGGCCCTGGAATTCCGGCGCGCGCTTTTCGGCGAAGGCGCGGGCGCCCTCGGCGGCGTCGTAGGATGTCAGGTATTGACCGGCCGCCAGCTTCTCGGTCTTCAGTGCCTGCGGCAGCGGCTGGTCGGCGCCGCCGTCGATCAGCCATTTCACCGTACGCAGCCCCAGCGGGCTCTTGGCGGCGATCTCCTCGGCCAGCTTCTGGGCGCCGGCCTCGGTCTCCTCGGGCTCATAGACCTCGGCCACCAGCCCCAGCGGCACCAGCGCCTCGGCCCGCATTGTGCGGCCCGAATACATCAGGAACTTGGCCACACCCGAGCCGACGATCCGCGGCAGCCGCACCGACGACCCGCCCCCCGGCATGGCGCCGAAATTCAGGTGGCCGTCGCCGATCTTGGCGGTCTTCGAGGCAACGATGAAATCGCACATCAGCGCCATCTCCAGCCCGCCGGCCATGCAGATGCCGTTGACCACCGCGACGATCGGCTTTTCGACCGCATAGAGCGATGTCTCCATGTCGGTCGCGGCAACCAGAAAGCGCATGATCGGGGTGGCGTCGCCCTCGGTGGCGCCGTCGGATTTGAGGTCCGCCCCGGCGCAGAAGCCGCGGCCGCGCCCCGAGAACATGATCACCCGCGTCTCGTCACGCGCGCCCAGCGTCTCGAAGGCATGCTTCAGTTCGACCATCGTGTTGGCGCGCATCGCGTTCATCTGGTCCGGCCGGTTGAGCCAAAGCCAGGAGACATGGCCGCGGTGTTCGACTTCGATATCGGTGTAGTCCATCGGTTCTCCCTTTCCTCTCCGCAGGGCTGCGGTCACTTGCCCAGAATGGTGACGCAGGCGATCACGTCCTCGACGCCGTAGAAGCCGCCGCCATTGGCCGAAATCGCGTACTTCGCCCCCGTGACCTGCCGTGCGCCGGCCTCGCCGCGCAGCTGAGTCGCCAGTTCGTAAAGCTGGCCGATGCCGGTGGCCGAGATCGGGTGCCCCTTGGACTGCAGCCCGCCCGAGGTGTTGACCGGCACCTTGCCGCCGAGCCGGGTGGCGCCGCTTTCGGTGAAGCGGCCGCCCTCGCCGAAACCGCAGAGCCCGATCATCTCGATCAGGTTGATCTCGGCATAGGCCGAGGCGTCATGCACCTCGGCCACCGAAATATCCTGCGGGGAGATGCCGGCCTGGTCATAGGCCTTGAGCGCGGCCAGATGCATGGCGGCGTTCTTGCTGTCGGCGATGTCGCGTGGGGTGCCGCCGCGGGCGGTGCAGGCCAGGACCTTCACCGCGCGGTCCATTCCGATGCGCTCGGCCACCTCTCGGGTGCCCAGAACTGCCGCCGCGGCGCCATCACTCACCGGTGAGCACATCGGCAGGGTCAGCGGCCAGGAGATCACCCGCGCCTTGAGGATGTCCTCGAGCGGAATCGCCTTCTGAAACTGCGCCAGCGGGTTCATCGTCGAATGGTAGTGGTTCTTCTCCGACACCATGGCGATCTGTTCCCAGGTGGTGCCGTAGCGCTTCATGTGCATCCGCGCGAGGATCGAATAGCTGTCCATGAAGATCGACCGCATTTTGGGGTCGATTTCGACCCCGGCGGGCGGCTGGATATCCTCGACGGTGGGCATGTAGTCGCGGACAAAGGCCTTCACCCCGGCCAGATCGAGCGGCTGCGCGAAGATCGCCAGCTTCTTGTCCTTGTCGTCGGTGGTCAGCTTCTCGGCGCCGACGGCAAGTGAGATGTCGGTCACCCCGCTGGCCACCTGGTTGACCGCCAGGTTAAAGGCCACGCTAGAGCCACTGCAGGCGTCCTCGAGGTTGACCATTGGCGCGGTGTGGATACCCAGCGGCCGCAGCGCATGCTGGGCGCGCAGCGAATGCTGCCCCTCCAGCGCGCCCTGGGCGGCGTTGGCGAACATCACCGACCCGATCTCATCGGGTGCGACCCCGGCGTCGGTCAAGGCGCCCGAAACCGCCTGACGGGCCAGATCGCCGACGGACCGATCCCGTTGAACCCCGAACGGGGTCATGTCGATGCCAATCAGATAGACGTCACGCATTCCTGTTTCTCCACTCTCAACTCAGTTCGGCATTTTATTATTAATAACGATCGTTATAGTCAACACAGACTTCCTCCGCCGGGAGCGATTTTCACGTGCCCGGCGGTCAGGTCATTTGATTGTGCCAGGCAGGAACAGCACCAGCGCCGGCAGAACGATCATCAGGATCAGCCGCAGCAGGTCGGTGATGACGAAAGGCAGGACGCCCTTGAAGATAGTCGGCAGCCCGATATCGCGGTTGACGGAGTTTAGGACGAAGACATTCATCCCGATCGGCGGCGTGATCAGCGCCAGTTCCACCGTCATTACCACTATCACCCCGAACCACAGCGGGTCGAAGCCCAGCTGTACGATGACGGGGAACACGATCGGCACCAGCAGGATCACCATCGCCATGGCATCGAAGATCGCCCCCATTAGCAGGAAGAAGCACAGAATGAGCGCCAGCGTGCCATAGGCGCCGACATCGAAGCCGATCAGGATGCCGGTGATCTTCTGCGGCGTCTGGGTGATCGCCAGGAAATAGCTGAACAGCATGGCGCCGATCAGCACCGAATAGATCGCCGCCGAGGTATAGAGCGCCTCGACGACGCTGGAGAACACCGTCGACAGCCGCAGGCGCCGGCGGGCGAGCCCGATGATGGCGGTCAGCACGGCGCCGATACCGGCCGCATCCGTCGGCGAGGCGATGCCCAGATAGATGCTGCCCATCACCGCCAAGAACAGCAGGAACACCGCCCAGATGCCGCGCAGCGAAGCCAGTGCGCGACGCAAATCGAACGGATCGCCCTTGGGCAGACTGCGGCCGTAATAGATCCGCACCGTGGCCATATACATCACCACCGCCAGCAGCCCCGGCACGATGCCGGCGATGAACAGCTTGCCGATGTCCTGTTCGGTGATGAAGCCGTAGACCGCCAGCACGGCCGAGGGCGGGATCAGGATGCCCAGGGTGCCGCCGGCCGCGACCACGCCGCTCGACACCCGGTCGGGATAGTCGAACCGCCGCATCTCGGGCAGCGCCACCTTGGACATGGTGGCCGCAGTGGCCACCGAGGAGCCCGATATCGCCGCGAAGCCGGCGCAAGCACCGATGGTCGACAGCGCCGCGCCGCCACGGAACGAGCCAAACCAGGCCTGGCCAGCGGCGAAGATTTCTTTCGACATGCCCGAGTTGGTGGCGAAAACCCCCATGACGATGAAGAAGGGGATCAGCGTCAGGCTGTAATTGGTCAGCGTGGCGATCGGCGCCTGCGCCAGGATGCTCAGCGCCGCATTGGGGCTGGTAAGCAGGCCGAAGCCGCAGGTACCGATAAGCCCCATGGCGATGCCGATCGGCACCCGCAGGCCTAGCAGCACGAAGAGCGCGACGAAGCCCCCGATGGCAACATAATCCGCTTCACTCATATTTCCTGTCCTCTGCGGTCCAGTCGGGCACATGAAAGGGACGCAGCAGAACCGCGACGACGATGGCGGCGATGCCACCCCAGATCAGCACATAGAACGGCCAGAGCGGCAGCCGCAGGTCGGATGTGACCGTGGTGTGCTGGAAGGCGCCCTGCACCTTGCCCCACATCGTCCAGCAGACCACCACCGCGAAGACCAGCGCGACGGCCCAGCCGAACACGGTGATCGCCTTGCCGATCGGGCTGCGCGACGGCCCGGCGAAAAGCTCCAGCCGGATATGGGTGGCCCGCAGCTCTACCGCTGCCAGGCCCCAGGCAATCGCCGCGCCGATCAGCAGGCGCGAGATGTCGAACGCATCCGGGACCGGCATGGTCAGCAGATAGCGTCCCAGCGCGGAGACCGTGACGATCAGCATCGCCAGGCACAGAGCCAGGCCCGCGATCCACTCCACAACGCGCAAGAAACGAGCGAGAATAGCGCTCATGTCCCCTCCCCAGTTGGGCGCGGCCCCGAGACGGGGCCGCGCACACAGATCACTTCATGAGAACGCCGTGACGGTCCAGCGCGTCCAGCCAGGACTGGTAGATGGCATCGGCGTCCTCGCCGCGGGCGGTCACCGCCGCCTTCCATTCATCCAGCAGCGGCAGGGTCGAGGCCTTCCATTCCGCCAGCTCGGCCTCGGTCGGCACATAGGCGGTATGCGCCGGATCGTTGCGAAGCCGCTCGCGGCCGGCCATCTCGACCTCGGCCCAGCCGCGGGTGATTTGCGACGACCAGTCCGGCGTGCAGTGATCCAGCACGACCTGCCGGTCTTCCTCCGGTAACCCGTCCAGCGCAGCGCGGTTGATCAGAACGGCCTGCGGCGCAATGTAGAACGGGGCGTCGAGGTGATAGGGGGTCTCTTTCTCGATCCCGAAGATCTGCAACGACCCCCAAGGAAAGGTCAGCCCGTCGGCCAGCCCGCGGGCGATCGCCTCGCGCGCTTCGGGCACCGGCACCCGCACGCTGACGCCGCCGACCAGCGCGACATAGCGCGCCATCGTCGCGGTTCCGGCGCGGATGTTGCGTCCCTTCAGATCGCCGGGGACATGCACCGGCATCTTGGTGTGCAGCCCGCCTGGATCATGCGGGAAGGACAGGCAATAGAAGATCTCGGGCATCTCCCGCTCTGCGATCGGCATGTACCATTCCTTGATCGCTGCCGCCGCCTGGATCGCGTCGGTGGCGTGGAAGGGCAGCTCCGGCAGCTCGTGGACCGGGAAGCGGCCGGGCTCGTAGCCCGGGGCGACCCAGCCGATCTGGGCGATGCCGTCGCGCACCATGTCGTAGTGATCCGGCGCTGCACCGAGCTGCTGCGCGGGATAGATCTCGATCTTCAGCCGGCCCTCGGTGGCCGCTTCGATCGACTTGGCCCAGGGCTCCAGCCCCAGCGTCTGCACCGGATTGGCGGCGGGCACCCAATGCGACAGGCGCCAGGTGGTTCCGGCAATAGCGGTTTGCGCCGTGGCCGCGGCAAAAGCCGCAGCCGTCGCAAATGCTGCAAGTTTATTCATGTCTCCTCCCTCTCCGGCGGCTAGAGTTCTCCTCAACGACTCTGCCCGGTGGATTCTTGTTAATAATATCGTTCGTTATTGTCAACATCGTTATCATTTCTGCCTGTCAAATTTGCCGGCCGGCCTCTTGCCAGAAGACTTCGCGCACCTTGCGGCGCAGGACCTTGCCGACCGCACTGCGCGGCAGCGCCCGACTGAATTCGAACCGCTTCGGCGTCTTGATCCCGCCCAGGCGCGGGCGGCAGAACAGATGCAGCTCCTCGGCCGTGACCGAAGCGCCGGGTTTCAGTTCCACCACCGCCAGAACCGCCTCGCCCCAGTCCGGGTCGGGCACCCCCACCACGGCGCAATCTTGCACTGCCTCATGGGCGATCACGACCTTCTCGACCTCGGCGGGGAACACGTTGAACCCGCCCGAGATGATCATGTCGCGCTTGCGGTCGACTAGGTAATACCAGCCCTCATCGTCCTGATAGCCGATATCACCAGTCAGCAGCCAATCGCCGCGAAAGGCACGCGCGCTTTCCTTCGGGGCATTCCAATAGCCCATCATGACCTGATTGCCGCGCACCACGATCTCGCCCGGCTCTCCGGGCGGCAGCAGGCTGCCATCCTCGCCCATGATCGCCACCCGGACATAAGGCGTCTCGCGCCCGCAGCTGTGCAGCCGCGCGAGATTGCCGCTCTCGATAGCCGCCACATGGTCCTCGGGGCCGAAATAGGTGACGTCGAGCCCGGATTCGGTCTGGCCGAAGCCGGTGGCCATCACCGGACCGAACACCTCGATCGCCTCGACGATCTTCTCCGGTGCCATCGGCGCCGCCGCATAGGAGAAATAGCGCAGCGAGGAATAATCGTAATCCCGCACGTTCGGATGGGCCAGCATGCGATAGATCGCCGTCGGCGGCAGGAACAGATGGGTCACCCGATGCTCTTCGATCGCCTGCATCACCGCCTCGGGCTCGAAACCGCGCAGGAACACGTTGCGCACCCCCATCGGCGCCAGCGCCAGCATGAAGGCGCCGGCGGCATGAGTCATTGGCGCTGCCACTAGCTGCACCGGCTCCTCCAGGTAGCGCGTTGCGCGCTGGTTGGCGATCAGGCTCTCCCAGGCCAGGTTCGACATCATCACGCCCTTGGGCGCGCCGGTGGTGCCGCCCGAGTTGAACAGCGTCACTAGATCGTCCCGTCCGCGCGCCGGAGCCGGACAGAGATCCGCGGCCCCCTCCATCAGCTGCGCCAGCGACAACCCGCCGGCACCGTCACCATCGCCGTCGACGCAAATCGCATGGGCGACCGAGGGGCAGTGCTGCCGGAAATACGCCACATCCTCCCGCCCCGAAGCGCTGAAGAACAGCACTTCGGTGGCGGTGTTGTTGAGGATATGGGTGGTGTCCTCCCGGGCGTTGCGGATATTGGCCGAGACCCAGACACAGCCGGCCCGCAGCGCCCCCATCAGGCATTCGAAACCAGCCATGCTGTTCGGGCAATAGACCGCGACGCGGGCGCCTTCGGCGATGCCGAGACGGCGCAGCCCATTGCCGATTCGGTGCGAGGCGAGCTCGGCCTCGCGATAGGTGCGCGCGCCGGTGTCGTCCCTCAGATAGACTCTGTCGGGCGCGATTCGGGCGCCCTTGTCAAAGAATTCAATGAGCTGCATGTCCTCTCCCTCGTGCAGTTCCGGCAAACCGCGCCGCGGCGCACGTGCCAATCAGTCACGGTCGTTATATTAACGAACGATATTGTTGGAAAGGCCGATATTGACCGATCCGCCGCCGCGATTTGACTGCCGCAATTTCGCGGCCGCCCTGCGATCCGGGCTTGATCTCGGCACGCAGTCGACTAGTGATAACGAAAGTTATCATTTTCACCAGGAGACCGCCATGCCGCAACCGCACCCCAGCCCCGGGCCGCTCGCCGGGCTTCGCGTCGTCGAGCTGAGCGCCATCGGCCCGGCCCCGTTCTGCGCGATGATGCTCGCCGATATGGGGGCCGAGATCCTGCGCATCGCGCCGCCGCAGCAGCGCGGGGCGAAGATGCCGCTACCCGAGGACCGCGATCCGATCTTCCGCGGCCGCAGCGTGCTGAAGCTCGACCTCAAGGATCCCGCGGCGATCGAGACCGTGCTCGACATCCTGCCGCAGGCGGATGTGCTGATCGAAGGTTATCGCCCCGGCGTGCTGGAACGGCTGGGACTAGGCCCCGACCGATGCCTCGCAGCCAATCCGCGGCTGGTGATCGGCCGGGTCACCGGCTGGGGCCAGACCGGGCCGCTAGCCGACCGCGCCGGGCATGACGCCAATTACCTCGCGCTGACCGGCGCGCTCTATGCAATGGGCCCGGGCGATCGGCCGCCGCCGCCGCCGCTGAACCTGGTCGGCGATTTCGGCGGCGGGGCGATGTTCCTGTTGTCCGGGGTGCTGGCCGCGCTGCTGCATGCGCGCGCGACCGGGCAGGGGCAGGTGGTCGACGCGGCGATGATCGACGGTGTCGCCGCGCTGATGGGGCCCACCTACGGGCTGCGCAACGCCGGGCTTTTTAATGATAACCGCGGCGCCGACTTCATGAACGGCGGCTGTCCCTTCGCCGCCACCTATGAGACCGCCGACGGCGGCTATCTGTCGATCATGCCGCTGGAGGATCCGTTCTACGCCGCCTTCCTCGACGCGCTCGGTGCCGATGCCGACGGGCTGCCCAACCGCGCCGATCCGGCCAACTGGCCCGCGCTCGGCGCCCGGCTGACCGAGATCTTCCTGACCCGCAGCCGCGACGACTGGATGGCGCGGTTCGACGGAACCGATGCCTGCGTCGCCCCGATCCTCAGCCTGGCCGAGGCGCCGCTGCACCCGCACAATGTGGCGCGCGGCACCTTCACGCCGGGGCAGGCGCCATATCCGGCCCCGGCGCCGCGCTTTTCCGCGACTGGGACCGCGCTGGCGCCGATGTCCGCCGATCCGGCAGAGGACCTGCTGCGCCGCTGGGCCGCCGGCCCGGCCTGATCAGCCGCCACCACCGCCACGCAACGCCAAGGGCGAGGTGGCGGTGGCGATCAGCCGCCCCTCGGCATCGCAGAGCTGCGCCTCGCTCTGCGCGGTGCGGTATCCGAAGGCGACGGTGCGGCCAGTGACAGTGAACGCCCCCGGCAGCGCCGGCCGCAAAAAGGCGACGTTCAGCGCGATGGTGGCGGCGCTGCGCTCGGCCGGCAGGCGGGTCAGCGCCGCCCAGGCCAGGCCAAGGTCCAGCATGGTGGCGACGATGCCGCCGTTGACGATGCCATTGCCCTGCACATGCGCCGCGCCACAGCGAAAGCCCAGCCGCACCTCGCCCGGGGCGGCCGCGATCACCGTGCAGCCGAGGTCGCGGAACAGCGCTCCCGCCTCGGTGACCGCCACCGGTTCGGCCCTGCTGCCCCCCTCCCGAATGAGATCGAGCAGCAACGAATGCTCGACATTCTCCTGTTTACCTTCCACCGCGACACCTCCTGAATTCATCGGTTCGGAGCGGTCATACGACGCCGAGCGCCGGTGAACCAGTGTCGATCGTTACCTTGCTCGCACCGAGACGATCGCACGGTGGAACCGGCCGGATGTCGCCGCATAACACCCGCGATCGGACCGCCGTCTCCGCACCAGGGGCCAAGGGGAAGAAACGAGGCGGCCGCAACAGAGGAAGGGATCTGGGATGATCGAACGAATTGAGACCGGCGTCCGCATGAGCAAGATCGTCAAGCACAAGGTGTTGCCTTTCTCTGCGGTCAGGTCGGCAACGGCGCGACGGTGACCGAGCAGACCCGCGACTGCCTGGCCCGGATCGACGCGCTGCCGTAAACCGCGGGTACGTCGCGCGAAGGAAACCTGCTGGCCATCATCTGGCTGGCGGATATGTCCGATTTCGCCGAGATGAACACGGTCCGGGATGCCTGGGTACCTCAGGGCTATGCGCCCGCCCGCGCCTGTGGCGAGGCCAAGCTGGCCAGCCCCGGGCTAAAGGTCGAAGTCATCATCACGGCCGCCTGCTGAGCCCGCGCTGCGCCGGTTTCTGCTCTGGGAGCGCCGCCGTCCGGCGACTCAGCGCAAAGCGACGCCTCCAGATCGTCAGGCCTGAGGCGATCGCGGATGATGTTCATTTTATGCAGGTCGCCAGCCGCTCCCTAAGATATGCGATGCCACCTCTCCATCTGCGTCGAGCTCTCCAACTCGGCGCGTGGGCGCTCGGCATTTCCAGTCAAGGCAGACAGGCGTTGAAACAGACCTCCCGAAACAGCGATACGTTTTTCAGCTCGTGGCCCCTTATGCAAAGTGCAAGCACCTTTTGCATGCATGCTTGACTCGAATAGTTATGCATCCGGTAAATGCTTTTGGTTCTGCGAGAACTCTGTCGCCGTGAAGTACACACGAAGCGCCTACCGGAAGGCTCCTATAACCCCTCAACGCTGTGGAAACGGCCGCGCTTTACAGAAATACGATCTCGCCTCACCCGCTGGCCATCGCGGACAGCTCAAGCAGCCCTTCCAGTGCCCGCTTAAACGGGCCTTCGATCTCGATTGCACCGCGCATGCTTGCCATGCGGAACATTGTCAGGATCCCCAGCTCCGCATCTGACAGAGGCAAGCCGAGGGTTTCCACCAACACCTCGTGCACGCCGGGATGGTATTCCTCGATCGCAACCAACAGGAACGCGCGTTCATCCATTCCCAACGCGCGCGACAGGGCTGGGATGCGCTCGAGTGGAACGCGCATCTCCCCGCTCTTCAGCATCGAGATGACATTGGCTTTCTGAAACCCAGTCCGGTCAGCGATTTCGCGCTGGGTCAGGTCCGAGGCTTCGATTGCTTGGGCGAGCATATTGGCGGTGACGCTAAATGGCATCAGATATCCCTTTCGATGACTGCTTCTGATGCTTTGTTTTAGTGAGCACGAACGCGTCCGCATCAGTTGCCTTCTATCACCTGCGAGAGACAGCAGAGAGCGCGTAGAGAGGCCTGAAGGCAGTCTCCCAAGACAGAGGCCACCGAACGACGAAACGGCGCCACCGACGCGTTTCTGAGACACGACGGCTTAGCCACTGCCGCATGACATGACCGCGGGTTTCACCTGTCTCGCACAGATCGATCAAGACCGGGGACTGAACGCCTCTGTCTGCACGGAACCGCTACGAAACCCCGTAAGGAATTCTACGAATCCGGACGGGATTACGACGGGGTTAGTACGGGGATATTTCCGGCAAGTACTTGGCATGGGACGATTTACGGATTTCTCACCCATTCCTGGCCCGACCGTGACACCCTCTCCAAGGAACGGCACCAATCCTACGCCGGGTGGAGGGATTGCTCTACATACACCACCCACCTCACCTAGGACTTCCAATATCCACCGGTACGGCGTGCTAGGCAGAGTCACTTATTGTGAGATGATGTCGCCCGGACCGGCGCACCGTTTCCGGTAGAACCCAGGAGTTCCTTTGACGGGGTGATCAAGGCGAAAGCGCCACCTTTCCCAAACGGTATCCTGTACGGGAGGAACCCTCCGGCGACGCTTGTATCACGAGGATTTCGCAGGCAGCAGATTCTACGATGCCGCGTCCCAAAGCTTTCCCAAGGTGGTTGCACTTGGAGCGGCTGCACCCAAATCAACCGGACGACCTCAAGACAAAGCGCGTCCCGCATCACGATGACCGAGTTCGAAATCCCGCTTAGGTTTCGCAAGCCCCCGGAATGGCCGGATGCAGCGCGTCCGCCCGCGCTGATTTATGACGCTGAAGCCTATGCCGCCGCCCCGGATCGAAGTATGCAACCCGTTCTCGCCGGCCGAACCGTGCTGAAGCCCAGAATAGATCTGAGTCGCTACCAGGCAAAGGCGGTGATTGACTGGATCAAGATACGTCTTGCGACGCCCGGCCGTCACCAAGCCGTGAACATGCATCGGACGGTCAATCGAATGCTTGAGAGGCAGGGAGGGGCCACGTCTGTTTATGTATCTGGCCCAAATGACGAAGAGAGACATCACGGCAACCAGTTCTGCCTGAAATTCCAAGATCCGGCCCCGCGCTCCTTCCAAGCTCTGCTCCACGAGATTGCAGCGTACTACGACGCAGACACTAATTCGATTGAAGACCTGCCGATCGCCGGGATCGAAATCTCGGTCGATTTCTATGTTCGCAAATCGCTCGAATTGAATGATGACGACCGTGACCTGTGCCGCTGGCAGATGGTGGAACTCCTGCGGCGCCACCTGCGGCCAGAAGCCGTTTTGACCGAAGAAGTCTACTGTCGCCCTCGCACGTTCGGATCAGAGTACGAAAACTCCGGAGCGACTTTCGTCTTAAAGACCCGGGGGAGCACAGTATCTGGGGACCTTGTTCGTCATTTCCACCGTCTTGGCGTCGACGAGCGTCACAGACCGGCATTGCAGCGAGCAGCACACAATCAGCCGCCCGTGGATCATACGTACTGGGTCGGCGCTCGTGATTTCTTGGTCGCGCTACGCTCAATGGACAAGATCACAGACAGGCGAGATCCCAAAACCGGCGATGCCATTCAGCTCGCCCCGGATAACTGCCGCGCCAGGTTGGAAGTTACGCTGCAAGGGACATCTGACATAGTGGGCGGGCACGGCGCCGTGGATCTTACGACCGTTGGAGATCTCTTTGGCTTCAAGTTCCAGGGCATCCGCAAACCCTTCTTCGAGTTCTTTCTTCCGACCCTCGGCGCAACCTGCGAAACCGACAGTTTGCCCTTTCCGGTCAAGGTGACCGAGCAGGAGGTCTTCAAGCGCAGCGGAGTCTACGGCCTGGATCGCCTGCATCGCGCGATCGAGGCTGTCAATCATGCGGCCTATGAGCGCGGCGAAACATCTGATGAGCCTGTGCGGTTGCGGAAGAAGGGACGGCTCATGTCCTATGAGGAACTCAACCGCCGCTTCGACACGGCTTTGAAGGGGCTGACGCGAGACTGGAAACGCTGAGCACTTCGAGTGGTTTGCCGCCGGCCAACATGCTGCGGGGCCAAGAGAGCGTCCTCTCCACTCAAGTTGCGCCCTGAGGCTTCAAGAATCGCGCGTAGGATGCGATTAGCGTCTCAGATGATATGACCCAGCGGCCAACACAAGACGCCACTCTATGCGCTCTTATTTGAGCGCGGTGACTTCAGACCGTGGAACAACCTGGCTGACGAGTCATGCCTGGGTAGATCACCTGAAGCGATACCGGACACTTTTCTCGACTTTTCGTCCCTCCGCAGGAGCATAGCGTTCAACGCCCACGGGCGTCATCTGAGCGATACATGCGCGGGCGGATCGCGGATTGAGCTCAACATCTGAGCGTTTCCCCAGGGCTCGTTCCCTTATAGCTTAGATCACTACTGACTGATCACATGATGATATTTCTTAGAATCTAGGAAATAGGCGAAATTAACCCCTCCGGGGTTTGCAGCGTGATCCGCAGTCTCCCTCCCCTTCCCCGATCTACTCTACATGCGTGTCCCTATCTCCAAAGGCCCTGCAAACCGCCGAAGAAATCTGAGTGACGAGACGTTTGCCCACAGCCGATCTTTGTAGCTGGCTGGACGACAGCACCTGACAACGATGCAGGGCTGGAGGGGTATCGACCTCACGTACTCTCCTCAGCAATCAGTCTTGCGTGTTGTCTTCATCTACCTCACTGGATGGCACGTCTTTGCCCGGGCTTTCCATGTTCTGCAGGAACGGTTCACCCGCTCGTTCATAGATCCTGGCCACGGTTGTGCTTTGCCATCGCCCTTTATTCGAGGGGGTTGGTATACCTGCCTCCTGCAGCGCCCGTGCGATCGCAGCTTTGTTGTTCCTCTGGCCTTCGGGAAGACTGGTCCGGATCTCTTCTGTCTTGTGAATGAGGTACTTGGCTGTCCGATCGGCTTGCCTCGATTTGCGTTTATTTGCGCGCAGTGAAACTGTCTTTCTGAGGAGAGGACCCGCTGTTCGAGCAGCTTGCTGACCAGCTTTCGAGCGCAACTCTATCTTTGCGGCCTCCATCAATGTTATCTGGGCGAGACGCCTCGCAGTGAGCTGATGCAAATGCGTGCCATGCTCAATGCTGTAGAGGGTCGGAAAGTTCTTCGTGAGGAAAAGGATCTGATCCTTTGCTTTCTTCATGTCCGAGAAGTCGATCAGCCGCCGGAAGTCATCTATCACGGCTGATGCGCTGTCTTCAGCCCGCGCAACCATCTTGAGGACGTCAGGGTCTGTACTTGGGTCGAAATGTCCAGTGCCGCGGCGTATCAGAAACGGCTCATACGATGTCAGGCCGTATGCAGTCTTGTACGCACTGAAAGCAATGTTCTGAAGGATGACATCTTGCTGTTTCATCAAGTCGGCAAGGCGTTTCGCCCGACCGTTTGTGCGAACCACCTGGATAAACAGAGTCTCCGGTGAACTTGCCTTCTCCTCTCCCATATTACACTCCCAATAGCACCAGCTATGTATCCTCAGGCATCAGCCGGACAAACAAACAACCTACTGAAATATTGCAATAAACCCATCTCCCGAATGGGATAATGCCCGACGGACGCGTCCCGGTCTGATATAATGCTCATATCAGAGAAACAACATGGGGTTGATATGAGAAGCCACGACAAGACCATCCGCGATGCCTGTGACGCCTGGCTCAAGCAATGCGAACGCAACAACCTGGAACGGGCCACGATCCGCAGCTATCGCGGTCACGTCGATCATCACATTGACCAGAAGATTGGGGGTCTGCTGGTCAGCGAGCTCGCCCGTGCGGACGTCAAGGACTTCCTCGACGATCTGCAGGACGATGGCTTGTCGCGCGCCATGACCAAGAAGGTCCTTGGCAGTCTTCGATCGGCGCTTGGGGAAGCCCTCGACCGGGAATGGATTGCGCACAATGTCGCCCGGGATGTGAAGCTGCCCCGGAACCGGCGCGATGAGGAAGAGCGTACGATCCCGACCAAGGAAGAAATCCGCGTGATGCTTGAGAAGGCGCCGGATCGACATCGGCCGCTGATCGTGACTGCCATCTTCACTGGGATGCGGATCAGCGAACTACGTGGCTTGACTTGGGATTGTGTCGACTTCGACCGCAAACTCATTCACGTCCGCCAACGCGCGGATCGATTCAATAACATGGGCAAGCCTAAGAGCCGCACCAGCAAGCGCAGCATCCCGATGGCGCCGGTCGTGGTCGACACTCTCACTGCTTGGAGGTCGCTCTGTCCGAAAGGCGATCTCGATCTCGTGTTTCCGAACGGAAAGGGCAAGATCGAGAACCACTCCAACATTCACAACCGAGTTCTTGTCCCTTTGCTGGTCGAGAACGGTATCGTGGACGACAACGGCAGCGCCAAGTTCAGCTTCCATGCTCTGCGGCATGCAGCAGCCTCACTCTTCATCGAGCAGAACTGGCCCCCGAAGAAGATCCAGGCTTTGCTCGGGCACTCCTCGATCAACATGACGATGGATGTCTATGGGCACCTCTTCGAGAGCCCGGAAGAGGACGTCAAGCTCTTCGCCAAGATGGAAAAGGATCTGTTGGCGGCGTAGCGCTCAGGCGAATTAAAAGGTGTCATAGCGAGCATTCCGGCACTGCGCGCAAGGGACATCTAGCGTTTCGACGCTATCCCCAAGAAGCTTAACGCTGCAATACCTTCTCGGGCGAGGACAGACCCTGCCCCCAAGGTTATCCCCCTGAGAGTCCGTCTGTCGAATCTCCGGTCGTTTCGCGAGGCGTGCACCGTATCAGGGACAAGGCTACGAGTCCCCCAAAGCAGCCGATGCTCACGACCAATGTCACGACAGAGGCCCAACCGCCTGCCTCCCAGAAAAGCCCCCCGCTTGCCCCGATGATGCTCCCGCCCTGATAGTACGCGAACAGATACAGAGAGGCCGCCAGCGCCTTGCTTTGCCGGGCGCGCATGCTCACCCAGCCGCTGGCGACGCTGTGGGAGGAGAACAACCCGAAGGTCAAAACCGATAGCCCGATCAGGGCCACGAACAAGTGGTCCGAAAGGGTGATCAGGACGCCCGTCACCATGACGAAAACCAGGCCCCACAGCACACGGTTGTGCCCATGCCGGGAGGCCAGGATGCCCGCCAAGGTCGCGCCGGCACTGCCGAACAGGTAAATCAGGAAGATGAAACCCACTACGGTCTGGGACAGATCGAAGGGCGGCTCGGTTAGCCGAAAGGTGATGAAGTTATAAGTGGTGACGAAACAGCTCATCACGGCAAAGCCGACGATAAACAAGCGGAGTTGTACAGTGTCTCGCACGATGGTCTTGAACTCGGCCACCAGTCGTTCTGCTCCGGGCGCGCGCGGCACGAAATGGCGCGAAGGCGGCAGGGCGGCGCGGAAATAGATGGTCGCGATCAGCCCCGCCACGCCCATCACCGCAACCGCCACCCGCCAGCCCGCCTGATCGGCAAGGATCGAGGCGAACATGCGCCCAAACATCCCGCCCAGCGCGCTGCCCGAGATAAAGAGGCCCAGCGTCGCCCCCAGTACCTTGGGCTCAACCTCTTCGGCGAGATAGGCCATTGTCACCGACTGCACCCCGCAAAGCGAGATGCCCATGAGGAAGCGGATCGCCAGCACCCCGCTCCAGCCCGGAACGAAGGCCATGGCCAGCGTCAGCAGCGAGGATGAGAGCAACGAGATTGTCATGATCGTCTTGCGCCCCACCACATCCGAGATCGCCCCGGCGAACAACAGGGCAAAGGCCATCACCCCGGTGGTACTGGAGAGCGCCAGGCTGCTCTGCGCCGGCGACACGCCAAGCTCTTCGGAGAACACCGGCAGCAGCGACTGGACGTAGTAGAGCAGCCCGAAGATGGTGAAGCCCGAGGCGAACAGCGCCCAGCGCGTGCGGGTGAATCCGGGAACGCCGGGGCCGATCCTGACAGCGGCGGCCGCCGCCGGCCCGGCGGGTGACTGGACGGTCATCGGCCCCCTGCCCCCGCGCTGTGCTCGCTCTCTGCCCTCGCCATCTCTTTCGCCTTCTCCCTCAGCGCCGCCGCAGCCCCCCCTCTCGGGCCGCGGATCAGAGAGCTCCGCCCACCACCTGCACGATCATTCCGTCGAAGTCCCCGGTGACCTCCACCTGACAGCCGAGGCGGGAATTCGGCTGCCGGTTGTCGGAGAAATCCAGCATATCCTCCTCATCGTCCACCGGCGCGCCGACCTTGTCGAAGAAATCGCCCTCGATAAGAACGTGGCAGGTGGCGCAGGAGCATTGGCCGCCGCATTCGGCGGCGATGCCGTCGATGTTGTTGCGCACCGCCACCTCCATCAGCGAGAAGCCGGGTTCGGCCTGCACGGTTTTTTGGGTGTCGTCGGGCTCGATAAAGGTGATGCTCACCATTGAAAAATGCTCCTCATGTCTCTGCTCCGGGCGGATCCGCCGCCCTTGTCGGGCACGCCTCGCTCTGCATCAGAAAAGCGCGCTGTAATCGTCCGCCTCGCCGCCTCCCATCGGCCGCAGCCGCAGCAGCGGCCAAGGGCTCGCCATCTTTCCGACCGGCACCTCGACCAGCAGCGGCCCGTCGGCGGTGACACTTTCACTCAGCACGCCCTGCAGTTCTGCCGGGCTGGCAGCGCGGGCGAAATCTATGCCGAAAGCGCGGGCCAGATCGGCGAATTCGGGGTTGCTCAGCTCGGTGAGGTAATTGCGGCCGAAGGTATTGGTCTGGATCGCATGTACGTTGCCGTAGTGACCGTCGTTGAAGACCATCAAGGTAACCGGCAAGCAGTAGCGCCGCGCGGTGGCGAGCTCCTGCAGCGACCAGCCGAAACCGCCGTCGCCTGTGATCGAGAACACCCGCCGCCCGGACCCGCCGACCGCCGCGCCCAGCGCGGTGGGATAGCCATAGCCCAGCGTGCCCTGATAGCCGGGGCCGATTAGGCAGCGCGCCTGGCGGCATTCGAAGGCGATGCGGGCGAGATAGCCCACCTGGGTCAGTTCGTTGACGAAGATGCCGTCATCGGGCAGTGCGGCGCGGATCGCCGCAACATAGTCCCAGAGCACACCGGTCGCTTCGATCTGTGCCTGTGCCCAGCCCTTGATCCGTGCCGATTGTTCCGCGCTCATCCCATCGCGGCGGGCGACCGCATCGGTCAGTGCGAGGGCACCGGCGCGGGCATCGGCGACGATATCCACCACCCCCTGCCGCAGCCCCCCCAGATCGGCGGGGTCGATATTGAGATAGATGAAGGTCTTGCCCTGCTGCGGCCAGGACGGCTCCGGCGTCATGATGTCCATGAAGCGGGAGCCGATCACCAGAACCAGATCCGCGCGGTCGAACAGCGGCCGCCCGGCCAGTGCGTTGAACGACAGCGGGTGGCTGTCGGGGATGGCGCCGCGACCGTTGTCGCTGGCCACCACCGGCGCACCCAGTTTCTCAGCCAGCGCGGCGATCTCTCTGCCAGCCTCCATCGCCCCGCCGCCGATATAGATAACCGGGAACTCCGCCGCCGCAATCAGCTCTACCGCGCGGGCGATCTGCTCCCCGTCCGGCTCGGCCGGAGCGGACTGCCCCGGCGCCTCGGTTGCAGCAGCGCCATTGGCCATCATAATATCGTAAGGGATCTCCACCGCCGTCGGCCGCCGCCGCCCGGTCATGGCGCTGGCGAAGGCCTCGGCAACGGCGCCGGAGATGCGGTCGCGGTCGGTGACCAGTTCCTGAGACTTGGTCAGCCCGCGCAGGATGGCGCTCTGATCCGAAATCTCGTGAAGGTTGCCATAACCCTTGCCTATGGATTGCGAATGGATCTGCCCGACCAGGAACACCAGCGGCGAATTGCAGGCATAGGCTGTCGACAACCCGGCGGTGGCGTTCAGCATGCCGGGGCCCGGCACCACCATGCCCACGCCGGGCCGACCGGTGACCCGTGCATAGCCATCGGCCATGTAACTGACTGATTGCTCGTGGCGCGGCACATAGACCGAAAGCTCCGGCCGCGCCGCCAGGGCATCGACCGCCCAGTCAAGCTGGATGCCCGGAATGGCAAAAAGGGTCTCGGTTCCGGCGTCAATCAGCGCCGAAACGAGGGCCTCGCCACCGGTTTGGGTCTGGTCGGTCATCGGGTCTCTCCTGTGTCAGGCCGGCTGCGGCGCCGCGGCTTCGGCCGGAATGGATTTCAACGGGCGTGCTGCATCGGCCAGCTCCGCCGGGTCGGGCGAGAGACCTGCGGAAAGCCAGCGCTTGCCCATCATGTACGCCTTGGGGTCTTCCATCGCGTCGACGGCAAGGAAACGGTCACCCTGAAAATACCAGACCGACAGCGCGCCGGGCCGTTCGCCCGCACGGATCACCACCCGGTCATGGCCGCGGTTCAGCCCGGCGATCTTCAGCGAGACATCATATTGATCCGACCAGAACCAAGGTTCAGGCACATAGGTCGGTGGCGCCACCCCGAGGATATGATCGGCGACATATTCGCCCTGATCGCAGGCGTTCTGCACGGATTCGAGCCGCGTCGGTTCTCCCCTGAACGGGAACACCGCGCAGTCGCCGATAGCATAGATATCGGGATCGAAGGTCCGGCAGCAGCCGTCGGTCAGGATGCCGTTCTGCACCGTCAGACCGGCGGCCCGCGCAAGACTGTCATTGGCTGTAACGCCGATGCCCGCGACCACCAGATCGACGCCCACGGCCGAGCCGTCGGAGAGCGCGGCCAGCACCGCCTCGCGCCCGTCGGAAATCAGCCGCTCCAGCCCCACCCCTTCGCGCAGATCGACGCCGCGGCGCAGGTGCAAATCGCGGAACCAATTGGCGGTCGCCGGCGCGGCGACGCGGTGCAGGATCCTCTCCTGCATCTCGATCAGGGTAACCTCGAGGCCCAGTTCCACGGCCGCCGCCGACATCTCCAGCCCGATATAGCCGCCACCCACCACCAGCAGCCGCTGCCCCGGGCGCATCCGGTCGCGCAGCCTGTCAGCATCGGCCAGCGCACGGAAGGTGAAGACATTGTCCAGATTTCCGCCTGCATCCTCCGGCAGATGTCGCGGCGTGGCCCCGGTGGCGAGGATCAGCTTGTCGTAGGGGATATTGGAGTTCTTGTCGGTGCCCACCCGCCTGTTCACCCGGTCGATGAACAGCGCCTGGGTCCTCCGATGCAGCGCGATACCGAGATCGCGATAGACCGCGTCGGGCCGCAACAACAGCCGGTCGACCGCCATCTCGCCCTTGAGGTATGCTTTCGACAGCGGCGGCCGCTGGTAGGGCAGCGAAGGTTCGTCGCCAAGAATGTCCAGCTTGCCATCATATCCCCCGGCGCGCAGGCGCAGGGCGGCAGAGACGGCAGCCTGTCCGCCACCGACGATCACCACGCGATTGGTCATGGCGTTTCCTTATCTGAAATCGTCGGTGAGATAGCTGTCCTCCCACTCACCGAGCGAAACCTTGGCCCGGATCTCGCCCAGAACGTCGCATTCCAAAGTGACCGAGCCCGCCGGCTCGCCAGAGCTGGCAAGGTTCGCCACCTCGTTGGCGAAGATCCACGCGTAGCGTTTGGGCAACCGCCAGACCAGATCGGTACTGCCAGGAGCCGATTGCCACAGGCCGGGCTTCACGCCCGCCTCAGGATCGCATTCCTCCAGCGCCACCCGCGTATCGGTCGAGAACAGGCCGGCGTCGTTCAGCGCCAGATGCCCGCCCGTCTCGGAAAACCGCTCGAAGGCATCGGCGAGCGCCATCAGCTCCTCGGCCCGCCCCAGAACCAGCAGGATCGGGTGGAAATCGCTGGGCATGAAACTCATCCGCAACATCGGCCTGACCTCATTCGGGCTCGTGGACTTCCGCGATGTCCTGGCTGTGCACCAGCTCCAGCTCGTCGTCCTCGAACAGGACGTTCAGCCATTGCCCATCGCCCATGTTCTCCTCGACGGTGCCGCTGCGGCCGTCGTGCAACCTGATCCCGGCGCCCTCGGGCACTTTCAAAAGGTCGGTGGTGATGTTGAGTAGCAGTCGTGCCATATGCAGCCCCCAGGGTGACGATTAGAAGAAGGTGGACAGGTTCTTGGCCTGCAGGACGTTCTGATCCAGTACGATCCGGCGGTGCAGCACCTTCCAGTCGCCATCGACCCTGCGCAGGGTGTCGTAGCGTTTGCCGACGAAATGATAGGTCTCGTATTCCACCCGGTTCAGATAGGTGAGGAACCGGCAGGAGGTGCGGACCTCCTCCGCGCCCGCAGCCGAGGGCGTGGCCTCCAGCACCTGCACATTGGTAATCAGGTGGCTGGTGCGCGACAGCGGTTCCTCGGCGTAGTGGACCCCGGTCAGGATCTGTTCGACCCGTTTGGTGACGGTCCATTTATCCTCGTTGAACCAGCTAATCCCCTCGTCTTCCCGGGTATCCTCGCGCTCCGCATGCTGGCCGAACTTCACGTTGTGACGCATCGGCATGAAATACCGCAGGTCCTCGTGCAGCATGTCGAGCCACTCGGTGAACCGGCGGTTGTCGATATGCTCGGCCTCGTCGTAGTAGAGTTCCTCGATCTCACGGCGCAGACGGTAGTAATCCTCGTCGCGGGTGATGCGGGTCGGTTCGACAATTGCGTCCATCTTTCTCCTCCTTGCTCAGCTTCGTTTCGGCAGCGGGGTCGAAGAGCCCTGATGCGCGAAGCAGCCCACATCGATAATGGTGCCGGAAATCGCCTCGGCCGCGTCCGACAACAGAAAGGCGATTGCCCCGCCCAGATCGCCGCCGGTGGTATAGCGCCCGGCCACATTGCCAACTGCCTTGGCGCGCAGCTTGTCCATATCGCCGCCGACGCGGCCCAGGCTCATGCCCGCGGCGATGCCGCCGCCGCCCGGGATCACCGTGTTCACGGCGATACCGTCAGCGAAATGGTCAAGCGCCAGCGCTGCCGAAAAGGCGATCAGCCCGCCCTTGGAGGTGGCATAGGCCGCCATGTCGGGCTTGCCCCAGCCGGCACCGGAGCCGACGTTGACAATCCGCCCGCCGCCCGCCGCCGCCATATGCGGCAGCGCCGCCCGGCAGAGGAGATAGGGCCCGGTGAGGTTGACCCTGAGGATCTGTTCGAACAGCTCCGGCGGGGTGTCGAGGATCGTGCCAAGCGGCCCGATCGCCGCATTGTTGACGACCCCGAGGATGCGCCCGCCGCCAGCGGCCAGCGCGGCCTCTACGACCCCGGCGACCCCCGCCTCCGAGGTAACATCGGCCGCCATAAAACTCAGCGGCAGGCCGCGCCTGCTGGCGTCGTCGTTCAGCGCCTCGACCGAGGCGACGCCGATGCTGGAGACCTGCGCCTGTTCCAGACCGAAGCCCACGACGGGCCACCCCGCCCCGGCCAGATATTCGGCGATCTCGCGGCCGATCCCGAAGGTCGCGCCGGAGACAATCACCGCGCCTTTGTCAGCAGTCCCGGGCATGGTCATTCCGCCGCCATGTTTTCTTCGAAGCGTTCGTCGCCGGCGCCGAGCAAAACCTCCCAGGGTTCCATGTCCAGATGCTGAGCCCAACGGCGGTAGAAACCCATCGCCATATGCTCGGTCACCTGCTGAGAGACGTCGCCCCGCACCTCGATCCCGTTGACCACCGGGTTGAGCTGGCTGGCGCCCATCGACTGCATGTAATTGAAGTTGTGGCGCCGCGCGATGGTGCCCATCGAGGCGTTGGTGGCGTAGAGCCAGTTTTCCATATCGTCCTGCTCGGTCATCCCGGCGGGGCCCGAATAGCGCATGTAGTAGGTGCGCAAGAAATCCTTGATCTTGGTGGGCGCATCCGCATCGACAAGGAAGAACCGCCAGCCCTCGGTTTCATTGGCGCTGTGCGGATGCCAAGTGCAGAGGCTGCGCGGCTGCCGCCCGTGATAAGAGGTATTGGGGAAAATCGTGCCGACGAAAGGCAGGAAGCGGGCCTGTTCCCCCAGCCTGCGCTTCCGTTCGTTATGGCAATAGCGGAAGTACTCGGCGATCTCGGGATCGTTCTTGAACTGATCTACGAATTCATAGCCTTCCGGCTGCACCGCCGAATGCACCCCGTGGCCGGCTGGAAAGCTGCACCAGACATGCTGGGCCTTCTCCAACTCGTTGTCGCGGCGCCCCTTGACCCCTTCCAGCGCCGAGGGGCCGATGCCGATCATATCCACCGAGCGGTGGCTGGGGTTGTGATAGGTATCACCGAGGAAGTTCTCGGCCGCGAATTTCCAGTTGGCCGGGAACACCCATTTATGCACCCCGATCACCTCGGAGCCTCCAGGCCGCCCGTCGCGACAGTCCAGAGCCTGATCCAGATGTAGCTTGGCATCGCCCAGATAGGTCAGGAAATCCGGAGCCTCGGGATCCCAGGTCGCCCAGATCGTGCCCTTGTAGTTGTAGAGCTTGGCCACCTCAATCAATGACCACTCGTCGCGATCAAGCTTGCCTTCGTAGAGCGCCTTGTAGAGCGGGATGCCCCGGATCCGCCCGTCGGTGGTGTAGGTCCAGGAGTGATAAGGGCAGGTGAACAGCGAGGTGTTGCCGGATTCGTAGCGGCACACTTTCATGCCGCGATGGCGGCAGCTGTTGAGGAAGACGTGGATCTCGCCCGCCTTGTCGCGCACCAGAATCACCGATTCCTCGCCCATCCGCGAGGTAAAGAAATCGCCCGGGTTGGGGATCTGCGATTCATGGCCGACGAACAGCCAGGCGCGGGTGAACAGGGTTTCCAGCTCGCGGCGATAGACCTCCTCGCTGACGTAAATCTCGCGGCTGATCTCGCCCTTGCGCCAATCGACATAGTCCGTGGCGTTAGCGGAAAGCGACATGGCTGATCTCCTCCTGAATTTTCGCGGGTCGCGGCCCGACTCCACATAAGTTAATTTGTTAACTTGTTTGAGTCAATGCGATGGCCTGCTTTTCGATGATTAAATTAAGCCTGAGCCACGGTTTTTCCCTGCTCCCAGATGCCCTGCCGCGCCGCAAGAAACGACACGGCAGCAGCAAGCAGCGTGGCCGCAATTGCCCAGGGACTGTGTGGCCCGAAGATCGCGGTGGCACCCATGACGGCCAACCCAAAGGCGGTGAACAGCTTGCCGAACAACCAATCGGGGATCGCAGCGAAAGGCGATCGCATGATCGACAGCTTCAGCACATAGGCCGCGGCCAGCGCGTTGGAGACGACGATGGCAATCTCCAGCGGCGTGCCTTCCAGCAGCAGGGCGGGATTGTAGACCCAGACAAAGGGCAGGCAGTAGGCAACGATGCCGATCCGCATGCCCAGAAAGCCGGTCGCCCACATATTCGCATCGGCCAGCCGGGCCGCCACGATGCTACCGATGGCGATGGGAGGGGTGACCATGCTCATCAGCCCGAAGTAGAGCAGGAACATATGCGCCGCGATCGGCGCCACGCCGAGGTCGATCACCGTCGGCGCCACCACGGTGACCAGCACGATGTAGACCGCCGCCGTCGGCATCCCCATGCCCAGAACGATGGCTACCAGCGCCGAAAGCAGCAGCAGCGCGAAGAGGCCGTATTCGCTGGCCAGATGGGTCAGCGCCAGCGACAGCTGAAAGGCGAAGCCGGTGGAGTTCATCAGCCCGATGATCACCCCCGCTGCACCGCCGATCAGCAGCAACGGATAGAACTCGCGCCCCAGATTGATCACGGCGGTCGCCAGCTTGCGATAGTCGAAGCGAAAGCGAACCTTGACCGCATAGACTAGCAGCATGACGCCAGAGGCGATCAGCGCACAAAGCCCCGGGTTGAGGCCGGTCCCGAACAGTAGGAACAGCAGAACCCCGAGCGAGATCAGGATCTCCCACCCCTCCCGCATCGTGTCGCGGAGAGAGGGGATTTCCGATTTGTCCAACCCGCTCAGCCCGTTGGCGCAGGCCAGCGCATCCACCTTGAAGAACAGCACCAAGAAATACAGCGCGGCGGGGACCGAAGCGGCAAGAACGATCTCGGAATAGGGAACCTGCAGAACCTCGGCCATGATAAAGGCGGTCGCCCCCATGATCGGCGGCGCGATCTGACCGCCGTTCGAGGCAACCGCCTCGATGGCGGCCGCCTGCACCCGCTTCATCCCGGTGCGGATCATCATCGGGATGGTGAACACCCCGGTCGACATGATGTTGGCGACGGTGGAGCCGGACATGGTCCCGAAGAATCCCGATGCGACGATCGCCACCTTGGCCGGTCCGCCGCGGCGATGCCCCACCGCACCCAATGCCAGATTGTTGAAAAAGGTCATGCCGTTGGCGATCTCAAGCGCCTTGCCGAACACCATGAAGGGCAGCACCAGCGTGACAATCACAGTAATCACCAGCCCCGGCACCCCGTTGCTGTCGGCATAGAGATAGAGAACCGTCCGCGTCGGCGCAAAGACCGCAGCCTGCAACAGGCCGGGGATGATGTCGCCGAAGAATCCATAGGCGGCCACCACCCAGATCAGCGAGGCGATAATCAGCCCCATCGACTTGCGCAGCGCCTCGGCCATCAACACCAGCGCGATGATGCCCGGCACCCACATGTCGGGCGTGCGAAAGGCCATGGTGACCATCCACGCCTTGAAGTTCCAAGCATACCAGAACCAGGCCCCCGCCGCCGCCAGCGCCAGGACCAGATCGAAGGGTGGAAACCGGCGGAGGTAGGGATGCGACAGCAGCCCCGCGGCGACGCCCAGCCCCAGCAGGATCGCCACCACCTGCTGCGTAACCAGCGGCAGCCCGATAAGCTGCGGAACATTGAACGCCCACAGGACGGCAATCAGCGGGGCCAGCACCAGCGCCACCACCAGGACAATTTGGTTGATCCGTTGCATTGTCTCCACCCGGATTGAAAGATGCGATTACGCCCCCGGGCAAGACCCGGGGGCGCGACAGAACAAACAGGCGGTCAGAACCTGGCCTGATTGGCCTCATGCGCGTCTGTCCAGATGCCGATCTCCTTGTAGAAGCGCACGGCACCGGGGTGGTAGGGGATCGAGGATGTGGGCAGCGCCAGCTTGTCCTGCGGCACGCTGCGCAACTGGCCGATATTACCTTGCATCTCGACCCAGTTGTCATAGAGCGTCTTGGCCAGCGTATAGGCGTCGTCATCCGACAGCGCCTGATCGCCGACTAGCAGCGTGCTGTAGGACACGATCGGGGTTTCGCCGATAATGAACGGCCGCTTGGGGTTCTCGGCGGCCACGCTGCGCGACAACCCGGAGATCGCCGAACTGAAGAAGTCGTTGGAACCCGCGCTGCCGTTGGCGACGATCCGCAGGCCGCCGTCGACCGAGGCCTGGGATTCGATCAACACCGGCATCGAGGTGGCGACCGGCGCGGCATCCGCGCGGCCTTCGACCACGGCGTTGATGCCGTCCATCAGGCCGCCACTGGCCATGAAATCAACATCGTCGAGCGTCAGCCCGCCGGATTGAACGATGGCCTTGTTGATCTCAGTCAGCGCTTGCGAGGCGGGCATATCGCCCATGATCCGTTTTCCGCGCAGATCATCGGCGGTGACGATCCCGGAATCAGCCCGGGTGATGAAGGCATAGGGAATGTTCCATACGTTCGCGATCGCCCGCAGCCCGTTCAGTTCGCGCGGGTAGCCGGCGCCGCCGCGATAAGCCAGCCCGGAGTCGACGGTCGAGGACAGCCCGAGCGTCATGTCGCCCACGGCAATCGCCGGAAGGTAGACGGAAGACCCGGCAAAAGGCTGCGCGATCGAGCGGATACCGAGCTTTTCCTGAAACAGTTTCGCGAAGCCGCTGCCGATCAGATAAAACGACGATCCGGACGGGTTGGTGCCGATCGTAATGGTCTTCAGCTGGGCCTCTGCAGGTTGCTGGGCACAGGCCAGTGCCACTGCTGCCGAAGCGATAAGTCGCCAGAGTTTCATGTGTGTTCCTCCCAAAAGATGTATTCTCCCTGTAATAAACATGTTAACTTATTTACTATCTATCGTCAAACAGGAAAAATCGCCTGACACTGCCCTGCGGCGAGCAGAAGAGAGGCAGGGCGGCGGCGCGGGATGGCCTAGCGACCGTCCCTGCAGAAGGAGGAGACTGCCCCGATGACCCAAACCAACGACTTTATCACCGCGCTTAAAAGCATCCTGAACTCAAAGGGTTGGGTGAGCCCCGATCAGGCGCCCGGGATGCTTTCTGATATCGCCGGCCCGGGGCACGACTGCCTGCTGATCGCCCGCCCCGGGACCACCGAAGAGGTCGCGCAAACCCTCGCGCTGTGCCGGGCGCACGGGGTCGCCGTTGTGCCTCAGGGCGGCAATAGCAACCTCTGTCGCATGGCGGTGCCGACCGAGGTGCGGCCCTCGATCCTGCTGTCGCTGGTGCGGATGAACCGAATCGTCGACATCAATCCGCATAACGCCACTGTGACGGTGGAGGCCGGTTGCGTGATGCAACAGGTGCAGGAGGCCGTGGCCGAGCACGGGCTTACCTTTGCGCCGGACTGGGGCGCGCGGGGATCCGCGACGGTGGGCGGTGCGGTCGCCACCAATGGCGGCGGGCTCAACGTGCTGCGCTTCGGCACGACCCGCGAACAGGTTCTGGGACTTGAGGCGGTGTTGCCCGACGGCCGGGTCTGGGACGGCATGCGATCCCTGATCAAGGACAATTCCGGCTATGACCTGAAACAGCTCTTCATCGGGTCCGAGGGAACCCTAGGGGTGATCACCAGACTGGTGTTCCGCCTGCATCCCGCGCAACCGGTACGGCAATCCATGCTTGCGGTGCTCACCGATATGTCCCGGCTGATGGACTTCTTCGGCCGGGCCTGTGCGATTGGCGGCGACCGGCTGACCGCCTTCGAGCTTCTGCCCGGTATCGGCGTGGAAAAGGCGCTGGCGCGTTACCCCGACCTCCAACGCCCGATGCAGGCGCGCGCCGACTGGTATCTGCTGATCCGCTTCTCCGGCCGCGCCAGCGTGACCACTTCGCTAGAAGAGCTCTTCGCAGATGGTTTCGAGGCTGGCATTCTGGCCGATGCGGTTCTGGCCAGCTCAGAGGCACAGGAGCGCAACCTGTGGGAACTGCGCGAACAAATGATCCCCCATCAGTATTTCCCGGAGCAGGCGATGCTGAAATGGGATGTCTCGGTACCCACTGACCGGATCGTCGAATTCCTCACGCAGGCCGAGGCGCGCATCAAGTCCATCGCCCCAGATGCGATCTGCTATGCCGTCGGTCATGTGGGCGACGGCAATGTGCATTACAGCAGTTTTCTGCCCCGCGACGCTGGGCTGGAGGCCCACAGCGCCGAGATCTACGACCGGATCGACGCACTGATCTGGTCGCTGGGCGGGTCCATCGTCGCCGAGCATGGTGTCGGCGCGCTGTTCCGCGACCGGGTGCAACGGCAGAAAAGCCATCTGGAGTACGAAATGATGCAGCGCCTCAAGCGCAGTTTCGATCCCGACGGGCTGATGAACCCCGGCAAACTGCTGCACGCCTGATAGCAGCGCCCCCCCCCCGCTCCGCGATCAGGCCCTGCCGGTCCTGTCCGATTTCGGCAGGTCCGGCCGCGGGCTCTCCAACGCCTGCAGCAGTGCATCGACCTGATCGAGCAGCCGGGCGATGTTCTCGCCGCCCACCCGCGCCTCGATCTCCTCGTAGATCTGAGAGCTGGACGGCGACACCGTCATCAGGAATGCCTCTCCCTCTTCGGTCAGGCGGATCGCGTGACGGCGGCCGTCGTCCGGATCACTCCGGACCTCGACGAAACCGCGTTCGGACAGCGATTTGAGCATGCGGCTGAGCGAGGGCGGCAGGATGCAGGCGACCCGCCCCAGGGTCGCCCCCTCCATTTCCCCCATGTCGTGGAGCACGCGCAGCACCCGCCATTGCTGCTCGGAAATGCCATGGGCATTCAGCAGCGGCCGGAAATGCAGCATCACCGCCTCCCGCGCGCGCAGCAGGGCAATGGGCAGAGTTCGCTGCACCCCGGCAAGGCCGAGTTCGAGCGAAACTGGCTTGATTGTCATCCTCTCCCCCCAAGTCGTCATTCCACGCCTTCTATCGAACCGGAGAAGCCGGTTGACAAGCCTCGATCAAATTAACAGGTTAACCTTATTGACAAATGGAGGGCGTCGCCTCCCCTGGGGAGCCGCGTGACCTGGCTGGCAAAGGAATGCCGCCGCCGGGGTGAACCGAAGGCGAGGAACAGGCCGAAATGCGAGAGGAGGATACAAGATGGCGAATACCGAAACCGTGCCCGTTCTGGTGGTGGGCGCCGGCCCGGTCGGCCTGACGGTAGCGATGGAACTCGCCTCGCGCGGGATCGAGGTCACCGTGGTGGAAACCCGCGAGCGGGGCGAACCGCCCAGCGTAAAATGCAACCATGTCTCGGCCCGCTCGATGGAGGTGTTCCGACGGCTCGGCGTGGCCGGGAAGATCCGCAACACCGGCCTGCCCGAGGATTACCCGCACGATATCTCCTACCGCACCAGCACCACCGGGCAGGAGCTTACCCGCATCCGCATCCCCTGCCGCCGCGACCGGTTTAGCGTGACCGACGGCCCCGACTGTGGCTGGCCGACGCCGGAGCCGCCGCACCGGATCAACCAGATCTACCTTGAGCCGGTTCTGTTCGCCCATGCCGAGGCCATGGAGGGGATCACCATCCGCACCCGAACCGCGCTGGAGAGCTTCACCCAACAGGACGGCAGCGTAACCGCAACCCTGCGCGATCTGGAGACCGATGAGATCACGCAGCTCCGCGCCAGCTTCATGATTGGCTGCGACGGCGGAAAATCCTTGGTGCGCAAGGGGATCGGCGCGAAATTCGAGGGCGACGCCGTGGTGCAGCGGGTACAGTCCACCCTGATCCGCGCGCCGCAGCTGATCGACATGATGCAGGTAGCGCCCGCCTGGGCAATGTTCTCGCTGAACCCCCGACGGCAGGGCAATATCTACGCCATTGACGGGCGCGAGCTGTGGCTGATCCACAATTACCTGCGGCCGGAGGAACCGGATTTCGACGCGGTCGACCGCGACCGTTCGATCCGCGACATCCTCGGCGTAGATGATGAGTTCGACTACGAGGTGGTTAGCAACGAAGACTGGTTCGGCCGCCGCCTGGTCGCCGACAAGTTCCGCGACCGCCGTGTGTTCATCTGCGGTGACGCCGCCCATATCTGGGTGCCCTACGCAGGCTATGGGATGAACGCGGGCATCGCCGATGCCGCCAACCTCACCTGGCTGCTGGCGGCCTACCTGCAGGGCTGGGCCGACTACGGCATCCTCGATGCCCATGAGGCGGAGCGGCATCCGATCACCGAGCAGGTGAGCCGTTTCGCCATGAACCACGCCCATGCGATGAGCAAGCAGCGCGCGGCAGTGCCTGTCAAAATCGAAGACCCCGGCCCTGACGGCGCTGCCGCACGGGCAGAGCTGGGCCGTCAGGCCTATGACCTGAACGTGCAACAATATGCCTGCGCCGGGCTGAATTTCGGCTATTTCTACGATCAGAGCCCGATCATCGCCTATGACGGCGCGGTGCAGCCGGGCTACGAGATGGGCTGCTTCACCTCCTCAACCGTGCCAGGCTGCCGGGTGCCGCATGTGTTTCTCACCGATGGCGCGTCGCTCTACGACCGGCTCGGCCCGGGCTATACACTGATCCGCCTCGATCCAGAGGTCGAGGTCGGTTCGCTGACCGAGGCGGCCGCGGCTGCAGGTGTGCCGCTGGCGGTTCTCGACCTGACGCCGGAGGAGGCCGGCGCGCCCTACCTGCACAAGCTGCTGATCGCACGGCCCGATCAGCATGTGGCCTGGCGTGGCGACACGGTTGGCGACGACCCGGCCGTGCTGATCAACCTGTTGCGCGCCGCCCCCAGCTGATCCGGGACAGCCCCAGACCCCGCCGCACCGGTTCCGCCGGGGCGGCGGTCTGCATTCTGGCGGGGAAAGCCCCCGGACCCCGTGGCAACCGTTGCATGATCCGCTCGGCACCGCCCGGATCCCGTCAGGCACGAGACAATCCTTGCCACCCGCTGTAAGGTTGTGCCCGAATGCCACCAAGAACGGAATTTCCTTCGCTGGTGACCGCCCCGTCGGGCGCGATCGCCGCGGCGACGGACACGGAATAGCAGGTAAGAAAAGAATGGGAAAAACGAGCCCCACCGCCCATCGTGATCTGGAGGATATGGATTACGTCAACCGGTCGCTGGCGATCGCCTGCACCCGCGGGCGCGAGGCCGTGGTGAGCCGATTTCGCGACATACTCCACCGCGAGGACTTTTCCGAACAGCAATGGCGAGTGCTGCGTATTCTCTACGATCTGGGATCGGTGACCGCGACGGAGATCTGCGGCCAATCCTGTATCCACAAGGTCTCGATGTCCCGCATCCTGAAGTCGCTGGAAAAGCGTGGACTGATCGAGCGCACCGCGAGCGACAGCGACAACCGCGCCAACCTTGTGCAATTGACGCCACAAGGGCTGACTTTGCTGGAACCTCTGGTCGAAGAGGCAAAGGATATCCACCGCGGGATCGCCGACGAATTTGGCTACGAGAAATACAATCGGCTTCTGCAGTTGCTGAAAGAGTTGGCAGCGATCAATGAATAACCCCAAGACAGCTGGAGCCTGATCGTTCAGAGCCGGATAGATTCACCGTCAATCCGATCCACCAGATGCCGGGACACATCACATAAGCATCTAGTCCCTTCAATTCAAGGGATAATCTGAAGTGCCCACAACGACAGGCATGATCAACTGCGCATGTACCTAGCGAGCGCGAACGCGTCCGCTTTGGTTGCCCCCTATCGCGTAGGAGAGAAAACAAAGAGCGCGCCGAGAGGCCTTAAGGCAGTCTCCCAGGACAGAGCCTCAATTCGCGAAAGCAGCGAACTTCAGTCGAGCGAAACGATCCCTGCTCGTTCCAGTAAGGTGTGCAAGAGGACACTGGCTCCCGCCGCCAGATCCTCACGAGCAGCAAACTCATGAACATTGTGGCTGATCCCATCACGGCACGGCACGAACACCATAGCAGTGGGGGCAAGCTCGGCAATGTTCGAGGCATCGTGAAGTGCGCCACTCGGCAGCTTGAGATATTCCAGATCAAGCTCCCGCGCCGCCTGCTCAACCAAGGCAACACAGTCACCGTCGAAAAGCCGCGGCGGAATTGCGAAACGCTGGGATACTGCCGCCTCGCAGCCGTATTTCACCGCTGTAGCACGGCAGGCCTCGATGCAGTCTTCTACGAGAGCTGCGAGAACGGTTTCATCGGGATGCCGGATATCTATGACCAGATCGGTATGGCCCGCGATGGTGCTGGGTCCATCCGTCGTCGCCATGAGGCGCCCCACGCTGACACGGGCATCGGGCCCTGCAGCAAGCCCAACTTTGCGTAGGGCCACGAGAATAGCTCCGGCCGCCAACAACGCGTCCTGGCGCGCATCGAGCGGCGTGGTGCCCGCATGACCGTCCCGTCCAGTAACAGCCACATCGAGCCAGCGCAGACCCTGCACCGAAGTCACGACGCCGACCTGTGCTCCGGCATCATAGAGAATGGGCCCTTGTTCAATGTGTAGCTCAAAGAAGGAATCGAGTGGCAAGTCCACCGGACGCATATCCCCACGCCAACCGCTGCGTTCGACTTCGTCGGCGAAACGCGCGCCGTCTGCCGATATAATGTTATCGAGTTCCTCGTCGCCGATCCTGTCAGCGAACCAGGCCGAGCCCAGCAAGCCGGGGGCGAAACGGACGCCCTCTTCATTGGTCCAGTTGATCACCGCAAGCGGCGCCTCAGTTTCGATCCCGGCATCGTTCAGCGCTTCTATGACTTCGAGCGCGGCCAAAACGCCAGAAATACCGTCGAACCGACCGCCATGGGGTTGCGTGTCGAGATGGCTGCCTGCTGCGACCGCGGAACGGTTCGGATCACGGCCTGGGCGCAGCGCGAACATGTTTCCGGCACGATCCGAATGAAGCGTCAGCCCGGCATCTCGACACCAGCCCGCGAAGAGATTGCGCGCTGCTGCGTCTTCGTCCGACAGGGCCAGTCGACAATTGCCAGTCTCTTCGATGACACCGATCCGGGCCAGTTCCATGTGACGAGCCCAGAGGCGGTCGGCATCGATATGCGGGGTGTTGCCGCGAGGTTTCTGCACGTCGCTCACAGCCCACGCTCCTTGCGGCCCGAGACCAGCTGCGACACCATCACTGCCAGCACCAGCGCGCCGCCATAGAACAGGTCCTGAACGAAGGTGCGGAACCCCAGGACCGACAACCCGTTGATCCCGGTCACCAGGAAATAGACCGCGATGACCGACCCCCAGGGATTGAACCGCCCGGGCCGGATGCAGGTTGCCCCCAGGAAGGCGGCGGCAAATGCTGGCAGCAGCAAGAAGGTACCTGAGCTGGGATTGGCCGAACCGGTGGTCCCGGTATACAAAATCCCGGCGAAGGCCCCCATAACGCCTGACAGTATGAAAGCCGTGAGCCGGACTCTGCCAACGGCCACGCCAGTCAGCCGACCAACCTCGCGTCCGCGCCCAGTAAACAGAAGATATTGGCCAAAAGCGGTGTAGCTGAGCATGTACCAGATCAGGATTGCCAGCGCGATGGCGTAGTAGAAGGCAACCGGAATCCCCATAACCCGTTGGATGATTACCCATTCCATCAGCATCGGCGACACCCCCGAAATAGTCTGGGAGTTCCCGATCCACAGGGTAATGCCATGCAGGAACGTGCCGATCCCCAGGGTTACGATCAGTGAATGCACACGGAAATAAAGTGTGATCGCGCCATTGATCAGCCCGATGAACGCGCCGATTGCCAGCCCCAGTGGCAGCACCAGCACCAACGGAAGGTCCATGCGCGCATCCAGGATCGCAGTTGCCATGGACACCAACGTCAGGGTCTGCGCGATCGACAGGTCAAAATCGCCGGCGGTCAGCGGGATCATCAGGCCCAACGTGACGATCACGAGTACCGCCTCGGATCCGAAGATGGTTGAGAAATTCGACCAAGTCAGAAAAGTGTCCGGCCGCAGGGCGCCAAAGAGCGCGATGAAGGCCAGCCACACGATGACAAGACCGAACCGTTCCAAATGGTAGGTAAGATCACTCTTCTGCATGTTGTTCCGCCGTTTCATAGCAGGCCTTGGCAATTGCCGATTTGGTCACGTCAGCCCCTTTAAGTTCCGCTTTGATCCGGCCCCTGTCGAAGACAAGAACCCGATGCGCGATGATTTCCAGTTGTTCGAATTCCGACGTGGCGCAAATGACCGCGCCGCCGGTGGCGCAGACCGTCATCAGGTGATCGTAAATCTCTTGGCGCGCGCCCACGTCGATGCCTTGGGTCGGTTCATCCAGCAACACCAGTTGGGGGTCTAGCTGCAGCCATTTGCCCAAAACCAGTTTCTGTTGGTTCCCCCCCGACAATTCCGCTGCAGGCTGATCCGGTGACGCTGCCTTGACGGTGAACTGGCGCATCAAATTGGCGGTCGTATCACGGAGCTTGCGGTGATTGAGTGCCAGCCCTCCGCGCAGCAGCGGCAGCGTGGCGTTTTCCGTCAGGCTCAGCTCGGGTGCGATCCCCGCCCGCTGCCGGTCGGCAGGAATGAATGTGATGTGTGCAGAGATCGCATCAGCCGGCTGCATCTGTGCAAGATCGTGGGTCTGTCCCTTCAGGACCAGTTCCCCGGCGCTGGCTGCATGCGCCCCGGCGATCAACATCGGCACCTCGTCGTGGCCTGCGCCGATCAGCCCCGTCAGCCCAAGGATTTCGCCCGGCTGCACCGACAGCGCGATGTCCTTCAGGATTGCTCCCGACAACCCGCGCACCTGTGCCATTGGTGCAGCCGGCGGCAGTGCTTCAACGCGCCGGTCGGCGGTCACAGCGCGGCCGACAATGGCTTCGACCAAGTCCGCGCGGCTGGTCGCAACCGTCTCGTAGGTGCCGATCACCTTGCCGTCACGCAGAACCGTGGAGCGGTCGGTGACCTCGAGCACTTCATCGATATCGTGGCTCACGAAGATGATGGAAACGCCTCGTGACGTCAGCCGCCGGATCATGGCGAAGAGTTCGCGTACATCCTCCTGCGGCAGGAATGGTGTCGGCTCGTCGAGGACCAGGATGCCTGGCGCACCGTGATGGCGATGTTCCTGCACCCGATCCGCAGCGCGCACGATAGCGAGCTGTGCCCGCTGCACTGGCGACAGCTCCTCGACGGTCTGCTGTGGCGTGAGATTAAGATGGTGCTCTGCAAAAAGCTTGAGTGCGCGCTCGGCCTCGGCCCGCCAGTTGATCCGCCAAGGATTGAGGCGTTCGTGATCGCCGGCAATCAGGTTTTCCAATACCGTCGCTTCAGGCAACAGGCCGAGATTCTGGTGCACGAAGGCGAGGCCGTGCGCCTCGCTCCGCCCCAACGGCATCGGCAAGGCGACAGACTTTCCGTCGATCTCCAATGTCCCTGCGTCCGGTGCGTGAAAGCCCGAAAGCACCTTGATCAGTGTCGATTTTCCGGATCCGTTCGTTCCCAGAAGGCCATGCACCTCGCCCGGGGCAATGGTGAGGTCCGCACAATCGAGCGCGCGGACCCCGCCAAAGGTCTTGGTCAGGCCCCGAAGGGCCAGACGTGGACTTACCGTTTGGCTCACTCCGCCACTTTCCACAATTTGCGGTACCCTTCGACGTAGGCGTCACCATAGCCCTTCGAGGCTTCGGCCGGATCGCCCACCTCAGCGATATTATCGGCGGTAAAGATCCGCAGCGGGACCTTGCTGTCGGTCACCGGCTCCAGCCCGCAGAGCAACCGCATCTCGGCATCCAGCATCGCGTGGGCGATCCAGTCGAGGTTTTCGCCGATATCCATCTCGACGGTGCCTTCGCGGATCAGATCGAGCACGAAGGGGGTGCCATTGAAGGTGGCGACCTTGACCGTGTCGCGCTTGCCGGAAATTGCAATTGCCGGGGTCACGAAGGTCGACATGCTGTCATAGATCGGAATGACATAGTTGATGCCCGGGTTCGCCTGCAGCTTGCCCTGCACCGTGGGTTGGATGCGGGTCGCCCAGTCGACGATCGGCACGTTGACGATCTCATAGGTGCAATCGGGACATTTGGCGAAGGCTTCCGTCAAACCGTCCACTAGGCTGTCGGTCGACAGGGCTTCGTTCGAGACGATGATCAGCGCGTTCACCTTGGCGTCAGTCTGGGCGATCGTCCAATCAGCCATCAGCTTGCCGGCCTGTTTATAGTCAATAGCGGTATTCGCATCGACGCCGGCCGGACCCGGGATTTCCAACCCGGTCAGGTGCGAGGTGACAACCTTAACCCCCGCAGCCTGCGCCGTCTTCACCTGGGGTTCGAAAAAGCGCGGGTCAGCGCCTGCCAGAAGCGACACAAGGTCAAAGTCGTTATTTGCGGCATAATCCATGCCCTGGATCCACTGGGTCGGGTTGCCCTGGTTCTCCCACTGCGCGTGTTTGAAGCCCAACTCTTTGGCCAGCGCGTCCTTTTGATCAGCAATGGTCTTAATGAAGGGGATCGCGCTGGAGGCCGGGACCGTCAGGATCGACTTGCCTTCCATGCAGGCGCGAGCATCAAACGGCTCGCCCGGGGCCGTGAATTCGGGAATACCCGAATAGGCCTCGATATTGGACTTGGCCGCGGCCACCGGATCGTCTTGGGCCAGTGCCGGTACAGACGTGGCCATCATCAGGGCTGAAACCAGCCCCATTCCTTTGAGCATCTTGATCATATCTCAGTCTCCCTGGTTGGATTCGTTGTTGTCTTTGACGGCACGCGCCGGGGTCATTGCCCGGCGCGCAATTTCTCTGTTGCTGCCAAGTCCAGCCGGCAGCCATCCACGATCGCCACGCCGTAGTCTTCACGGGCCGTATCGACCTCTAGCAACCCGTCGAGCACGTCGTCGAGCACATCTTCGGGCGCCCGGGCAAACGGGTCACCATAACCGCCGCCGCAGGGACCGTAGGCAACGAGCCGATCGCCCTTGACCAGTGGCCGGTAGGGGATCTTCGACGGCAGCGCTTCGCTCTGACCGCTCGCATGCAGCAGATCGACATGAGCCGGGGACCCATCCTTGCCTCCGGCGAAGCCCCAAGGCTCAAACCTCTGGCCATCGCCTTCGACGGAAACCGCGCCATCCTCCAGCATCTCGAAAGAACGGATCGAGCCGATGCCGCCCCGCCATTGTCCTGCGCCGGCCACGTTCTCACGCAGCTCATAGTTCAGCACACGCAACGGCAGGTGGCTTTCGATATCCTCGACGGGGTTGTTGCGGGTGTTGGCATAGAGCGTATCGACCGCATCCATCCCGTCTTTGCCGTAACGACCACCGTAGGCGCCTTCCATAATCTCCATATGGACCCAGGGGCCCGATGCGCTCTGACCGGAGAAGGCCATGACGCGCAGGTTCCCGATCCCGGCGCTGACTTGTTGCGGTACCGCCGGCGCGATGGCCTTCATTACCGTGTCGGCCACCGCGTTCCCCGGACAAAAACGAGCAATGACCGGGGCTGGGAAGATCGGGTTTGCGAGGCAACCTTCGGGGGCATGAATGGAGATCGGCCGCGTCAACCCGCTGTTCTGCGGGATCGCGCCATATTTGTCGCTGTCCAGCAGGATCGAGCGCAGCGTCAGCCAGACCGCACAATCAACGGTACCCACGAGCGGCATATTGATCGGCTTGTTCGGTGTCTGCGGCGCTGTGCCGGTCAGATCGACCAGGATGTCGCTCCCCTTGATCGTCAGGGTCACCTCAATCGGAAGCTCCTTGAGCGAAGGGTCGTCGCTGTCGAGGTAGCCGTCGATATAGGTCCGCGCGTTATAGCTGCCGTCGGGGATCGCCGCGATGGCGTCGCGCATCAGCTTTTCGGAATAATCGAGCAAATCCTCATAGGCACCCGTCACCGTCTCGAGCCCATATTTGTCGAGCAGCTCCGCATAGCGGTCCGCTCCGATACGGGCAGCGGCAACCTGGGCCTCCATGTCGCCAACCACAAGATCGGCAATACGGATGTTGGAACGCAGGATTTGCCAGACTGGCTCCACCTTCTTGCCCGCGTCATAGACCCGGACGGCTTTGAACTGCAGCCCTTCAGCATAGGCATCAACGGCATCGACGATACCGCAGCTGCCCGGCGTCAAGGCGCCGATATCCAGATGGTGGGCCGTGGTGACCGAGAAACCAGCCAGCTTGCCCTGGTGAAAGATTGGCACGGCAAAGCCGACATCCGGCCCGTGCGACGCACCGGCATAAGCATCGTTATGCATGAAGACATCGCCGGGGTGGACCTCGTCGCCGCGTTCCTCGAGCTCGCGCATAATGCCCTCGATATAGCCCGGGATCGGTCCCGATTGCAGCGGGGTGGACATGGTGCACTCGCACAACTGCCGTCCCGTGGCATCGGTCAGGGCTGCACCAAAGTCCTCGCTTTCGCGGATGATGCTGGAATAGCTCATCCGCATAAGCTTATGGCCCATTTCGATGGCGATATTCTCCAGTGCACCGTGGATCACGGCCGCGAGAAACGGATCAACGCGGGTTTGCATCTGCATTCTCCTTACTGCCCGTTGTGGGTCATCACGACATTAGCGAAACGATCCACCTCGAAGCTCCAATCCGGGGGGACCACGGTTGTGCTGTCGATTTGCAGCAGGATCGCCGGACCCTGCATCGGCTGCCCGACCGGCAGATCGGAACGATCATAGTAGGGTGTCTCGAAACTCTGCAGCTTGTCCTCGATACGGAACACGCATTGGCCGTGCCCCACGGGATTGGCGGTCGTGTCTCCGGTGGCTTGGGGCGGTGTGCCCAGCTTGTCGACTTCGCCCAGGCCGCGCATCTTGACTGTCACGATTTCGATCGGGGCGTCTTCGAAAGCATGGCCATATTCGGTCCGGTGCCGGTCGTGGAACGCCTGCCAGACCTGCTCCAATGCGGCATCGTTCAGTGGCCCATCGGGGAAGTCGATCTTAAGCTCATAACCTTGACCAACGTAGCGCAGGTCGCCCTCGCGCAGCATCCGGCGCTTCTCCGCGGGCACCCCGTCGCGGTCAAAAATACCCGACAACTCGGTCTGCATGTCGTCGAACAGGCCAGTCAGGCGAGTATGGTCGATCGCCCCCTTGACGGCAAAGGCGGTGCGCAGCGCGTGATATTCCAGATCCGCGGTCAAAAGACCCATCGCCGAGGTGATGCCCGGATGCGGCGGGATCAGAACCCGGCGAACGCCCAGCATGCCCGCGACCTCCGCTGCGTGCAGCGGGCCGGCGCCACCAAAGCCTGACAAGGTGAAGTCGCGCGGGTCGATCCCCTTTTGCACCGTACGCGACCGGATCGCGTTGGCCATGTTGGAATTGAGCACGGTGAGCGCGCCCTCGGCAGTTTCCTCGGGGGTGCGTCCCAGCTGGTCGGCCAGCTTGCCGATCACTCGACGCGACGCCTCGACGTCCAGCGTCATGTCGCCGCCGAGGAAATTCTGCGGTGCCAGGCGGCCCAGGACCAGGTTGGCATCGGTTACGGTGGGCAGATCTCCCCCCTTGCCATAGGCGGCAGGCCCCGGGTCGGCGCCCGCGCTTTCAGGCCCCACACGGAAGGCCCCGCCGCGATCCACATAAGCAATCGAGCCGCCGCCGGCCCCGATGGTATGAATATCGATCATCGGCAGCATCACCGGGAAGCCTGCGATCGATGCACTGCGGGTGTCAGCCTCGGCCAAACGGCCATCGACGATAATGCCGATATCAGCGCTGGTGCCGCCAATATCGAGGGTAATCAAACGATCCGTACCGGCATGATTACCGATCCAGGCGCCACCGCGCACCCCAGCGACCAACCCGGACAACAGGGTCGAAGCCGGTTTCTCAGAGATCATCTCGGGTGTCGCGACCCCGCCGCTGGACGTCATGACGTGCAGTTCGCCCTTCAGGCCTTGCGCGCGAAGCTCTTCCTGAAGTTCAGTGATGTAACGGCGCACTTTGGGGCCAATAAAGGCAGACATCGCCGCCGTCGTGAAACGCTCGAACTCGCGAAACTGCGGCGCCACCCCCGAAGAGGTGGTGACGAAGGCGTCGGGCATCTCTTCCTGGACAATCTCAGCAGCGCGCCGTTCATGAACCGGGTTCACATAGGAAAAGAGGAAACCAACCAGCACGGCCTCGACACCTTGCCCGGCCAGTTCGCGCGCTGCAGCACGCACTGCCGCCTCGTCCAGAGGGACCAACTCCGCGCCATGCGCGTCCAACCGTCCGGTCACGGTATGACGGTGTTGCCGTCGGATCAGCGGGCGATTCTGCCAGGGCAGATCCTGCATGATCGAGTAATGCTGTGGCCGCTGGTGCCGGCCGATATGCAGGATGTCGCGGAACCCCTCATTGGTGATCATGCCCGTGACCGAGCCACCATGTTCCAGCATGGCGTTCGTGCCCACGGTGGTGCCATGGAACAGGCTGTCGATCTGTGAAGTGGTAACCCCCGCCTTTTCACAAATCGCTTGCAGACCGGTCACCACCCCGATTGCCGGATTGGCCGGCGTCGAGGGTGTTTTGTGGATGGTCAGCTCCTGTTTCGCGAGATCCGCCAGGATCAGGTCGGTAAACGTTCCGCCGACGTCGACGCCCAAAACAATCATTCAATGCCTCCAAGTCGAGATGAAGAAAGATTGATCCATATGGATCTTTATGGCAAGAAGTTTCTCAACTGGGTCGGACGACATCATGGAAATTCACTTCTCTGAGGGGACAATGAGCGTAAGAAACAAGCTAGACACGATTTTCTCCTCGGACCTGCGCTACCTCATGATCGTCAGCTACATCGTTCTTGGGAACAACGCGGTCACCAACAGATTCATTGAACGCACCTATCAGATGCCAGTTCATGCCTGGTCGACACTGTTTGCGATTGTCATGTTCCCCGGCATTCGCGCAAAAGAGATCAAGTACCTGTTCCCGCGCCCGCAGAACACGATCAGCCGGGCGGTCTCGCTGCTCGAAACCCGTGGCCTGGTGCAGCATCAGACCTCAGCGACAGACGGCCGGGAAAAACAGCTTTTCGCGACCGATGCAGGTACGGCACTACTTGCCGAAATTCGTGCAGTTTCCGGGCTGCGTCAGGAGGAGCTGTTTGCCCCCCTCACCGAGGAGGAACGGGAGACATTCTTCGAATTGGCGCGGAAAATCGCTAACGGCCCCAAGCTTCTTGCCTCCAGCGCCATGCCTTCCGAGCCATCCTGAAGAAGCGAGACAACGAATGAACTTACCTGAAATGCCATTCAGCGCCATCTACTGGGACTCGGTACCTGCCGTGGAGCACGCTGGCGAAACCGGCACATCCTACTGGCGCAGCTTTGAAGTGAAGGAGCTGAGGGTTCGCATCGTCGATTATGGCCCCGGCTATGCCGCTGATCACTGGTGCGATCGGGGCCATGTCCTCCACGTCCTGTCTGGTGAGATGACGGTAGTACTCAAAGACGGCCGCGAAACCAGGTTAGTGCCTGGCACCGGTTTTTGTGTCTCCGACTACGGAGACTCGGCCCACCTGGTTCGAACAGAAGGCGGATGTCGTGCTCTCATCGTCGACTAGTCGCGGATAACCAAGCCAAACCACCCCTGGACCAACGGTCAGGTCGAGTGGATGAACCGAACGATCAAAGAGGTCACCGTCAAACGCTTCCACTACGATTGCCACGATCAGCTCCGCACCCACCTCGTCGACTTCATCGCCGCATACAACTTCGCTCGCAGGCTGAAGACCCTCAGCGGCCTCACGCCCTACGAATACATCTGCAAGATCTGGACTTCAGAGCCGGAAAGATTCACCGTCAATCCGATACACCAGATGCCGGGACTGAACACTAAAATGCTGGAATGCTCTTGGGTATCTGGAACTTTAGGTGAATCAGTCACCGCGCTGCTTTTGTTAGACTGCGCCACCAAGAACGGGGCGCCCGTCCTCCCTCCATTCAGGCAGACCACCCTCGAGCCGGCAGGCATTCATGCCATGCTTGCGCAATGCCGCGACCGCCTGATGTGCATAGATGCAGTAAGGACCGCGGCAATAGGCAACGATCTCCTTTTCATGATCGAGATCTGAGATAAGGCTTTCAAGTTTATCCACCTCGATATTGAAAGCGCCCGGAATATGCCCTGCTTTAAATTCATCAGCGGGCCGGACATCGAGCACGGTGACAGAACCTTCTGCGAGACGCGCAGCCAGGTCGTCACGGGTCATGGTTTCGGGCGCCGTTTCGCCGCCTGAGATCCCGCGCAGGATACGCTCTACCTGGGCCAGATTCCGTTCAGCCACGACACGCAGCAAATTCATCAGCTCTAACGTCTTTGCATCGGTCAGGCGGTAAATCACTGCCTTGCCGTCACGGCGGCTGGTTACGAGCCCGGATCGGCGGAGCTGTTGCAGATGCTGAGAACAGTTGGCGATGGTAAGGCCGGTCTTTTCGGCCAATGCCTCCACGCCGCGTTCCCCCTGCGCCAATTGCTCAAGGATCGAAAGCCGCGCCGGAGTGGAAAGCGCCCGTGCCACGAGAGCGTATTCTTCCAGAAGGGCTGTCTTGGGGCTGGTTGACATAGCACGCCTCCAAACGATAAATCATTCAAGCGATAACTTGAATATTATCGCTTCCGCCGCGCGGGACAACCCCGGAACCAGTGCTCATGTCAGAAACCATCCTCGGCGCCGAACCGACGATCCGCCTTGCTGCATTTCTGGGCATGATTGCGGTGATGATGCTGTGGGAACTGGCTGCCCCCCGCCGGCGCCGCGACATCCCGCGGGTGATCCGCTGGACGAATAATTTCGCGCTGGTGGTCGTCGACACAATCATCCTGCGGCTGAGCTTTCCGGTTCTCGCAGTAGGCCTTGCGATGCTGGCCGAGGAAAGGGACTGGGGCCTCTTCAACGTCATCAACGTGCCAGGATGGGTGGCATTCACAGGCTCCATTCTGCTTCTCGATCTGGCCATCTATCTCCAGCACGTGATGTTTCACGCGGTCCCCGGCTTGTGGCGGCTGCACCGGATGCATCATACCGATCTCGATTTCGATGCCACCACGGGGTTGCGCTTTCACCCGGTCGAGATCCTTGCTTCGATGGCGATCAAGCTGACGGTCGTCGGCGCCCTCGGCGCGCCTGCCGTCGCGGTCCTTCTTTTCGAAGTGATTTTGAACGCAACATCGATCTTCAACCATTCGAACATCAAGCTGCCAGCCGGCGTCGATAGGGTACTGCGCCGGTTTCTCGTCACGCCGGATATGCACCGCGTCCATCATTCCACCGATCCGCGCGAAACGAACTCCAACTACGGCTTCAGCGTGCCTTGGTGGGACAGGCTTCTCGGCACCTATGTCGCTCAGCCTGCCAAGGCGCATGAGGGCATGGAAATCGGCATCGAACAGTTCCGCACGCGCCGCGATCTTTGGCTCGACCGGATGCTGGTTCAACCACTTCGCGGTCCCGCGAGCGGCCATGCGCTTGTTTCAAGGAACGAACAGAAATGACCTATACCCCCGGTATCCGCGAGAACCTGCGTCCCTTTCTCGAACAACTGCTTCAGGTCTTCTTCGTAGGCCTGACCATCGGGTTGCAGCGCACAGTTATCCCCGCGTTGGCCGAAACAGAGTTCGGTGTGGTGCAGGGGTCGATGACCGCGCTTTTCGCCTTCGTCGTGTCCTTTGGCGCGGTCAAGGGGGCGATGAATTTCGTTTCGGGCCGCGTATCCGAACGCGTCGGCCGCCGCCGCGTTCTGATCTGGGGCTGGCTGGTGGCGCTGCCGATCCCCTTCATGATACTTCTCGCCCCTTCCTGGGGCTGGATTGTGGCGGCGAACATGCTTCTGGGTGTGAACCAAGGTTTCTGCTGGTCGATGACCGTCACCGCCAAGATGGACATCGTGAAAGGATCGCAGCGCGGTCTGGCCACCGGGTTCAACGAATTCGCAGGTTACGGTGGCGTGGCCTTGGCGGGTCTGGTGACAGGCTATCTGGCAAGCTACTTCGATCCCCGGATGAGCCTCTTTGTTTTCGGTCTGTTTGTCATCCTTCTGGCGCTCTCGACCGGGCTTGTTTCCTTCACCGAAACGCTTCCCTACGCCCGTGCCGAAGCCGCGCGGCACAAGTCGGGCGGAACGACCGGGCCGCAACCGCACTATGTCGAAGGGCCGGAAAACCCCACCTCGGGGCAGATCTTCGCCCTCGTCACCTGGCGCAATCCCACCTTCATGGCGCTGGCGCAAGCCGGCAGTGTCGAGAAATTCGTCGATGCGCTGATGTGGGCGCTGGTGCCGGTCTTTATGGTGGCGAAGGGCGCGAGCCTGATCGAAATCGGCTGGGTCACCGGCATCTACGGGTTTGTCTGGGGCGGCAGCCAGCTCTGGACCGGGCCGCTTTCGGACATGTTTGGGCGCAAGTGGCCGACGGTAGCGGGCTTCTTCCTCTGCGCAGGCGGCGTGTTGGCGTTTCCCCTCCTTGCCACCGTTACTGCATGGTCCGTGGCGGCAGCGGCGACCGGCATCGGCATGGCGCTGCTCTACCCGACGCTGATCGCTGCGATGGGTGACATCGCGCATCCCTCGTGGCGAGGTTCGGCCCTGGGCGTCTACCGGTTCTGGCGCGATCTGGGCTATGCTATCGGGGCACTCGCCATGGGTCTGATCGCCGATGCTGCTGGTATGCTCGAGGCCGGGTTCTGGTTCACCGGGTTGGCCATGGTGGGATCGGGCCTGTGGCTGATCCTCGGGATGGAGGAAACCCATCCCCGCCGAAATCCTGCTTCCCAGAAGGAAAAAGCGAATGCGTAACCTGATTTCAAACCGCCTCGGCCTGCTCGCCATCCTGTTGGGCCTCATCTCGATTGTCCTCGTCGGCGTTTCCGTCTGGGGATTTCGTCTGGGCGGATGGCCGTGGCCCCAATCCTATCGCGTGGCGACATGGGGCACATGGGCGGCACTGGTGGGATGCTTCGTGGCGCTGGCGGGGCTGGTGGTCTGGTTGCGCAACAGAAAAGGCGGCGGACTCGTGGTTCTTCTGGGGCTGCTGCTGTCGCTCCCTGTTGCGGGGATGGGCGTTGGCTTCGATCTGTCGGCCCGGATGACGCCGCCCATTAACGACATCTCGACCGATACCCAAGATCCGCCGGTGTTTTGGTTCACCGTGACGCCCACCGACTACCCTTCCGCAAATTCAGAACTGCAGCGCACAGCTTATCCCGATGTCCGTCCGCTCGATCTCGACCTGCCCTTCGACGACGCATTCGCTCTTGCACTCGCTGTGGTCGAAGAGCGCGGTTGGCAGGTGCTTTCGGCCGATCCCGATGAAAGTCAGATCGAGGCCATCGCAACCAGTCGTCTTTTTGGTTTCGAGGATGAGGTGGCTGTCCGTGTGACCGAAACCGACAACGGCATCCGTATTGATATGCGTTCACGCTCGCGCCTGGGGCAGGTTGATCGAGGCGCCAACGCCCGGCGCATTATGGCATTCATGTCCGATCTGGATGCGCGTTCCTGAAACAAATCCCCTTCCCAGCAAAGGAAACCCAATGGACCTGAAACCCTTTCTCGTGGCGGCCTCTGTCGCGTTCGGCTCTACCGCAACACCCCTGTTCGCGCAGGACGCCGCCATCGAAGCGATGCAGGAATATATGATGTTCTCGGATTACGAATCCGGGATTATCCTGCCGCAGCAGATCGATCAGACCGTGTTCGAAACCGCGCTCTTCGTAGATACGCGCGATGCCGGCCAGTTCGAAGTGGCCACCATTCCCAGTGCGGTGAATATCGAATGGCGCGAGGTACTCGACCGGATCGACGAGATTCCTGAAGACCGCATGACCATCCTGTTCTGCAACACCGGCAGCCTGTCGGCGCAGGCGGCCTTCGCGCTACGCGTGGCAGGACGGACGAACGTCGTCGTCATGCAGACCGGTTTTTCTGGCTGGCAAAAGGATGCGGCTTGGAAGCCCTAATGGCGAATTGGGCTCCAACAAGCGGAGGCTGGGAGGCCGAATCAAAGTCGTCATTGCTGAATGGTTGATCTTGTAGCGCTACAGTCTCCGCAATGAACCTTATCTTCGCAAATAAAGCGAAGGTCCGGAAAGGTCTGCCGCTCAGCGGCATTGAGAGGATCAGGGGAATGGCCGGTAAGAGCCGTTCACGGCACCGTGCAAGAAGGGCGGTGAGCTGCCATTCGCCGCATTGTGCACGAACGGCAGCTCACGACTTCAGCTCGCGTCCTTGAATTCGGCGTATTCGCCGCGGACCTGGACCGTCACAGTCACGTCGGAGTTGTCGCGGTTGCGCCAAAACCAGCCATGTTCGCCTTCGAAGTCGGCAAGGATGGTGCCTTCGGACCCAGTCGAGCCGCGCCCCTTCTCGTAGGTAATAGACTGGCCGCCGCCATGACCGTGCAGGTCGAAGTTCACGCGGCCGCCTTTGACGATCATGCGGTATTGCGCCGTCTGCCCTTCGGTCATAACCAGTTTCCACTCCGCGGAGGCATCGGGCTCGAGGGTGAAAGTGATCTCGTCGCGCCAGGCCTCGACCTCCTGCGCATGGGCGGCGCCGACGAATAGGCCGAAGATGTCGTTCAGCAGGCTCGACTGATCGCTTTCGGCCTCCATCATCTGCCGGTCCATTTCGGCTTCTTCGGCAAGCTGGGTTTTGATCTCACCCATCTCGGCCAGGCCGAGCATGCCGCCGACGCGGGTCGGGTCGATACCGTATTCGGCGGGCAGGACCACGGTGACGAGGATCGCCACGGCCGAGACACCGGCGATGACAGTGGACTTCAGAAGCTGCGCCGAGCTGGGCAGTTCCTCGAGCGAGGGGCGGTTGGAATTGAACATGTCTTGTCTCCTTGTCTGAGTTTCAGGCAACGAAAAGTCCGGTGATCTGATAGCCCATGAGGATGAACCCCATGGTCATCATCACGACGTTTGCGGTGTAGGCCTGGCGCAGGAACCCGGGGCTGCGGCGCCAGTAGCCCATGATGATGAGGATCACGGCGAGCGCCATGATCTGGCCGATCTCGACGCCGACGTTGAAGGCCAGAAGGTTGGGCAGAAGCCCGTCCGAGGCGATGTCGTAGTCGAGGATCTTGGTGGCGAGGCCCGTCCCGTGGAAGAAGCCGAAGATCAGTGTCGCGGCCTTGGTGTTGGGCTGGAAGTCGAACCAGCGCTGGTAGGCGCCGAGGTTGTCGAGTGCCTTGTAGACGACCGACAGGCCGATGATGGCATCGACGACATAGGCGTTAACGCCCCAGCCGAACCAGACGCCGAGCAGCATCGTGGTCGAGTGGCCGAGGGCGAAGAGGCTGACGTAGATGCCCACGTCCTTCATTTTGTACAGGAAGAAGACGACGCCGAACAGGAACAGGATGTGGTCGTATCCGGTGACCATGTGCTTGGCCCCGAGATAGGCGAAGGGGATCAGATTCACCCCCCAAATTTCCTGGATATAGCCGGCGTCACCCACGGTGACGTTGTGGGCGACGGCGGCCGTCGCGTAGAGCATCATGGCCGCTAGAGCCATCAGGATGGCGGTGGCACGCGAGGTGCGCCATGGCCGGCCATCCGCAAAAGCGGAGTGCATGTGGTTCTCCTTGGATTGTCCGTTGTTGCGTGGTGTCTGGCCCGTGGCGGGCAAGGTTCACGCGCGTGGCGGACGCTCCAGGCGGAACACGGGCGGCACCCAGTGGGCCAAGGCATAGCCCTGCCAGAGGGCGCTCGTCTCGACAGGCACCGTGCCGCGCCGCGCTAACATCAGCACGGCGTGGCTATGATCGTGATCGGCAACTTCGTGGCTGTGGCCATGCATCGCACAGATCAGGTCTTCCTCCAGCCCATGGGAGTGGCCGTGTTCGGCGATCATCTCGGCATGGTCCTGCAAGGTCTCGATGACCTGAGGCACATGCGACGCGTTCGGTGACACGGTCCAGAGGGCGAACGCCACGCAGACCAGCACGGCGAAGAACCGTGCTCCTATCCGCATCCGCTTTCCCGTCATCTGCTGCACTGCCCTTGTCCCTCGCGATGCCTCTTGTGTGGCATCTTGCGGTATCCTCTCCGGGAGGATAGGCCTTGCATATGACAGAACCGCATGTCCACGCAAGTCACCCCAAGGTCGCATCCCGGCTGAAACGCGCCGAGGGGCATCTGCGCTCGGTTATCGGCATGATCGAAGAGGGGCGGCCCTGCCTCGATGTGGTCCAGCAGCTGCAGGCCGTCGAAAGGGCTGTCCGGAACGCAAAACAGGCTCTGATCCATGACCACATGGATCATTGTCTCGACGGCGACGATGTCGGTGACCGGAAAGAACTGAAGGCCATAGCCCGCTATCTTTAAGGTGCCCATGCTCGAAATCCTCGCCGACCGCACCTACCGCCATCTGCTCCTCGCGCAGGTCGTCGCCCTTCTCGGCACGGGCCTCGCCACGGTGGCGCTCGGACTCTTGGCCTATGACCTTGCCGGCGACGGCGCGGCGATGGTGCTGGGCACGGTCTTCACGATCAAGATGGTCGCCTATGTGGGGATAGCGCCCGTCGCCGGAGCTTTCGCCGACCGGGTGAACCGCCGTGCGCTGCTGGTGACGCTGGACGTGATCCGCGCGGCTGCGGCCCTGTGCCTGCCCTTCGTCACCGAGGTCTGGCAGGTCTACGTCCTGATCTTCCTGCTTCAATCGGCCTCGGCTGCCTTCACCCCAACCTTCCAGGCGACGATCCCGGACGTTCTGCCTGAGGAGGCCCGCTATACCCGTGCGTTATCGCTCTCGCGGCTGGCCTATGACCTGGAGAACATTGTCAGTCCGACCCTTGCCGCCTTGCTCCTGGTTGTAATGAGCTACAACACCCTGTTCCTCGGCACGGTGGCGGGCTTCGCGGCCTCGGCGCTACTGGTGGTGTCTGTCCTCCTGCCCAGTCCGAAGTCGTCGGAGCCACGCGGCATCTACGACCGGACGACCCGGGGCATCCGCATCTACCTGGCCACGCCGCGCTTGCGCGGGCTTCTGGCGCTGAACCTCGCGGCCTCGTCGGCAGGGGCGATGGTGCTGGTCAACACGGTGGTGATGGTGCGCGGATCGCTCGGCCTGCCGGAAAGTGCGCTGGCCTGGGCGATGTTCGCTTTCGGGGCCGGTTCCATGCTCGCGGCGCTGGTCCTGCCGCGCATTGAGCTACTCCCCGAAAATCGGACACTGACGTAAGCTGCGATTTGCTGTCTGTTGATCTTCGACGCAGAGGAGATCAGAGATGTCGAAACGGAAGAACCATTCGCCTGAGTTCAAGGCCAAGGTCGCGCTTGAGGCTTTGAAGGGCGAGCGGACTGTTGCTGAGCTGGCAAGCCAATTTGGCGTTCATCCGACGATGATCCACAGCTGGAAGCGGGCGCTCCTGGAGGGCGCGTCCGGCGTATTCGAGCGTGGCGGCAAGAAAACCCCGGAGATTGATGAAGAGCAGGTCAAAGAACTGCACGCCAAGATCGGGGAGCTGGCCGTGGCCAATGATTTTTTGTCACGAAAGCTCAAGCCGTGGATCGGCAAGTGAGGCGGAAAATGATCGAACCTGCCAATGCCAATCTACCCATTGGTAAGCAATGCAAGCTGCTGTCGATCCCGCGGTCTTCGTTTTATTATCAGCCCAAGGGCGAGACGGCGCTGAACCTGGCGCTGATGCGTCTGATCGACGAGCAGTTTCTGGAAACGCCGTTCTTCGGTGTTCGGCAGATGACCTGGCATCTTCGCAACGAAGGCCATCTGGTGAACGAGAAACGGATCAGACGGTTGATGCGGCTCATGGGCTTGATGCCGATCTACCAGAAGCCCAACACCAGCAAGGCGGCGAAGGGCCACAAGACGTATCCCTACTTGTTGCGAGGGTTGCGCGTCGACCGGCCCAACCAGGTCTGGGCCGCAGACATCACCTACCTGCCAATGCGACGGGGCTTCTTGTATCTGGTGGCGATCATGGACTGGCATACCCGCAAGGTTCTGGCCTGGCGCATCTCGAACACGCTGGAATCCGACTTCTGTGTCGAGGCTCTGAATGAGGCGATCCACCGCTTCGGCCCGCCAGAGATCATGAACACCGACCAGGGGAGCCAATTCACGTCCTTTGCCTGGACAGATCGTCTGCGCCGCTCCGGCGTGCGCATCTCGATGGATGGCAAGGGTCGGTTCCTCGACAATATCTTTGTCGAACGGCTCTGGCGCAGCCTGAAATACGAGTGCGTCTACTTGCACGCATGGGAAACAGGATCAGAAGCAAAGGTGGGCGTCGGCAAGTGGGTCGAATTTTACAACCGCAAACGCCCCCATTCCGCCCTTGGCGGCAAACCTCCGGCCGTGGTTTATTGGCTGAGAAAAGACGAAACCCAACCCGATCAGCAGGAGCAGAGAGTAGCTTAAGTTACGCCGAAAGCTGTCCAACGATTGGGGAGTAGCTCAGCCATCGGCACGAATTAAGCGCTTGCGCCTGCTTTCTGACATACGCCCCGTGCGCCGCGAGGGTCCGCTACGGGCCGAGAGCCGATCTCCTTTCTACACAAGAGTGTATACAAGATGCATGGCGATCGGTCGGCGTCGCTTCATGCAATCTGCTTGATGGCATGAAGCAAGGGTTCAGCCACACGTCGAAATCGTGCTACAAACCTAGTGCAACATGGAATGTAACTTCATCAATGGCCGTCCCCCAGTTGCTTGATATCAAGGGATAATCATAATCCGCGTGTCGGGGGTTCAAGTCCCTCCTCCGCTACCATTTCCCCTTCAAAGACTTAGACGGCAGATGCCGGGACGCCTTTCCGTGCTTGGGAGGTCCGTTGGGAAACTTTGTTCCTTGTTCTTGCGCCTCCGGTTTCCGGATCGGGGATACGGCAGGCCTCGAATCCCGGCTCAGGTCATGCGCGTCGAGGATCGCGGCGACCTGTTTCAGGCTGCAGCCGGTGATTGGCGCGACCTCAGACGCCGCCGCCCCCGCCGCGGACAGGCGGGTGACAGCCGTGCCGTGCAGCTCGTGAAAGGTCGCCCCCCTCTACAGAGGCCTCTTTGCAGGCCTTTCCCCAGAGACAACAGGCCGCGCGTAGAGAGGCCTGACGGCAGTCTTCCAGGACGGAGACAGAGAGGCCACCGAACGACGAGACGGCGTCACCGACGCGGTTCTGAGGGCCAAGACGCAGCACTGAAAAGCGGGAATCGGTTGCCTTGGAAATCGGAGGTTCAGATATTTCGCCTCGGCATCCTGGCATCCACTGGTTTCGGTTCTGGGTCTGCGTTTTCGAAAAGTACCTGACGGGTCCGGGCCTTAAATCCGCCCGCAGCGCTTTTTCAGTCGTCGTCATCGGCCGTTTCGGTCATTCCATCAGCCATCGCTTTGGCATATTCCGGTTCAACATGTGCGTCGATCAGAACGGACGCGCCGGTTTTGAAGCCTGCAACCGCCTCACGCAGAGCCGAGACCAGGTCACCTGCGGTTTTGACGGGGCCGATCGCCTGCAAGCCCTGCGCCCGCGCCATGGCGGCGAAATCGAGGTCGGGGGTGGAAATGGCCTGGCCGATGGCCTTGTTTTCCACCGGTCGTCCGCGCATCCGGGCTACCTTTTCCTGATGCACTTCATCGTTGAAGTAGGACCGGTTATTGCAGACAATTGTGATCAGGGGCACGCTATAGCGGGCAGCCGTCCAGAAGGCGGAAATGCCCATCATCGTGTCACCATCGCCGAGAACGCCCACCGGGATGCGCCCACGATCTCGGAGTGCCAGCGCCGCCCCGACAAGCATACCCGGGCCTGAGCCGATCCCCGCGCCCCCGTCATAGCCCAGATAATCGAGGGGGTGATGGAAATCACGGCCCGCGCCACCCCATCCGAGCGGCAGTCGAACGAGTGATATCTCCTCCCCGTCAAGGCCGGCGTTCAGGGCCTGCGCGAAAACGTCCATGGTCATCGGACTGCCGGGCGGCACCTGTGCCGGGGTTTGCGATGCGGATGACCGGCGACATGAAGCCGGGTCGAGATCGTATGTCGTGGCCAGCCCCCGCACAACGGCATCGGGCTCGGAGGCGATATGGTGCGCGGCAGCCGGCTGTCCCATGTGGTCGAAGGACCAGCCGTTCGAAACCTGATGATCGAGCGTAATGTTCACAAGCGTGCCCGTGGCGCCCGCCTGCTTGAGCGCGCCAGCCGGATCGACCCAGTCGAACGCCACGATCAGATCCGCCTTCGCCAGCGCTTGCGCCTGTGTCTCAGACAGGAAGAATGATGGCGGGCCGACATGGTCGGGATGAGCCGTCGGAAAGCTCGCTCCGGTCTTGATGTCGGTAAGAACCTTGGCGCCAACCTTCTCGGCCAGCGCTACGCGCAGCGCCCAGTCGGTTGGCGAGCGCGACATGCGCCCGAACAGAAATACGGGTGTTTCCGCCTTGTCCAGAAGGTTGCAAAGGGCATTGATCTGGCTGGCCGACGGCTCCGGCGGCTGCGGCGGCTGATAAAGCGCCGGGTCGGGTAGAGCGATGTCCCGCTCGATCTTCTCTTCCTGGACCGACACATCGAAACAGACATAGGTTGGCGCTCGTGGCGCCGTCCGCGTTACCGTGTGCGCCCGCACCACCGACGCGATCGAAGCCTCGAGGCTGGCGGGCTGGTCATCCCATTTCACGAAGGGCCGGACCATGGCGGCCTGATCACGCGAGGTGTGGATCCAGTCGATCCATGGTCGGCGCTTCGCGGCATCTACTGGCCCGGTGGCGCCGAAAATCACCATCGGCACCCGGTCGCACCAGGCATTGTAGATTGCCATCGCCCCGTGCATCAGCCCGACATTGGCGTGCAGGATCACCGCCATCGGCTCACCGGTGACCTTTGCCCAGCCATGGGCGATGGCCACGGCATGTTCCTCGTGCAGGCACAAGAGCATCGTCGGATCTGTGTTGCCCAGATGGTTGACGAGGCTGTCGTGAAGCCCGCGAAAACTTGATCCCGGGTTCAGGGCCACATGTTTGAACCCCAGCCGCCGCATGGTCTCGGCAAGGTAGTCGCTGCCCCACGGCCCGTCATCGGAATACGGAACGGGTATGTCGATGTCGGAGCGGTCGCTGCCCATGCCTGTGTCTCCCTGGCTGACATTATTCTTCGATATCTAAGAATAATACGTGCAACAGGGTCAAGACCTGCACCTGGCAAAGATGTCGGATTGTCGAGAAAGCGATGAGAGGTTAGCCTACCCTGCAAGCCAGAAAAGGCAGAGAAACAAGCGGAGTGATGACGCCAGGATGAACCGAAGTTTGCGAGACACAGACAGCCCGCAAGACCGCGGCGCCGGTTTATCGGAAGCATTGAAGGACGAACGCGTCGCCCATTTGGTCAGGCTCTGCGCCCGCGGCTTCAACCGGTCTCTGACACGCAGGCTGGCCGATCATGGCGTCTCATTCGGGCATTGGGTTTTCCTGCGAATCCTGTGGAAAACCGAAGGTCTCACCCAACGGCAGTTGAGCGAGCAGGCCAACCTGACCGAGCCCACGGTCCATACCGCGATGGCAAAGCTGCAAGAAGCCGGGATCGTCACGCGCAGAACGGAGAGCGGAAATCGCCGCAAGCAGCATGTTTACCTGACGAAAAAAGGACGCGACCTACAAGACGTGCTGGAACCGCTGGCCGTCGAGGCCAACAGCATCGCGCTCAAGGGGATCGACAAGGCCGAGCAGGACGCCTTGCGGCAGATGCTTCTTCATATCCTTGAAAACCTCGCAGAGGACGAGGCCGAGGCGGAAGCGCGCGGCCTGCGGATCCCTCCGACGCGCGGAAACGCGGTCTGATCGAGGCTGTCAGCGCAGGGCCGCCAACCGCTTTTCCAACTCAGCGACGGGCAGGATTTCACGGATCGGCAGATTCGTTTCCCCGGCATCGGGCGCAACCGTCAAGCCTTCGCCGTCCCATGTCCACCAATAGACGATCTCGCCCGCACGGTTACGAATGGGGAGCCGGAACAGGGGAAAGGCGCGGCTGTCGTGGGGGATGGTCGCATGGCCGATCATCCGCATGGAAAATCTGTCGTCGCGCAGCGCGGGTCCAAGTTCGACCATCGCTGTGAAGGCCGTCTTGCCCTTGGCGATATCCACCGGGTCGGTCGCGCACGGTGTGGGAACGATGGCCCGCAGCACATCCGGGTAAGGCGCCCGCAAATGGGTAATCTGCACATGGCGCGGGCCGTTCTGCGTCGAAACCTCGATGATGTCGCCCGGCGCAGGCCCGTTTGAAGCAGCGGCTTGATCGGTCATGGCATCACTCACAGCGAATAAGCCTCGTAGGTGGCGGGGTGGAACAGTTCTTCGACCTGCAACCGTCGCTCGGACAACTGTTGGCGATGATGCAGGTCGAGAAACTTGTCGAGCACGTGTTCGTTGCCGGGCACGCCATAGGTCCAGATTTCCGGGCCGATCAGCCTGCGGGCGGCTGTCAACGTGTCTTCGACGAAGGGCATGGTGACCTTGGTTGCCGAAGTGTCGGACAACGCCTCCTGCGCCATGGCCTTGGCCTGGGAAAACGCCTTGAGCAGCGCGCCGGGCAGCCATGGATGTGCTTCGGCCAGTTCGCGCCGGACCCCCAGAACATGCATGATCGGGAAGACCTTGGTGCGTGCGTAGTGGTCGGAGGCGGCTTCGATCCCGTTTGCGAACAGCCGGCCCACGTTCGGGTGGCCTTCGTCGAAGCAGTCTAGCGTGCGCGGCCCGATGAACCCGTCAATTTCGCCCGCGCGCAGCATCTGGTCGAGGGTGGCGCCTTTGGGCGCGGGCGTCATATCGATGTCGTCGGGCAAGCTGACCTTGATCTTTTCGGGACGGCCGGGCGTGTGCATGCCCCCGCGCACCCACCTGATGTCGCGGGGCTGGACGCCGTAGTCCTCGAGAATGCCGCGCGCCCAGACATTTGCCGTCAGCTGCCATTCGGCGATGCCGATGCGGCGGCCCTTGAGGTCCTCGGGTTTTTCGATCCCCCGGTCGGTGCGGATATAGATCGCCGAATGGCGGAACGCCCGCGACAGGAAAACGGGAACCGCGACATAGGGCGACGCGCCTTGCGAGAGCTTGACACAGTAGGACGAAAACGACAGCTCGGAGACGTCGAAGGCCTGATGCCGGAAGGCGCGGAAGAACATCTCCTCCGGCGAAAGAAGCTGCGTGATCGGGGTGACGCCGTCGATCTTGACCCGACCGTCGTGAATCGGGCGGGTGCGGTCATAATCGCCCATGGCGATGGAAAGGGTCAGGTTGGACAAGGTGTTCTCCCTGTTGTCATTGCCGGGTCAGTTCGACGAACCCGCGCGATTGTGCGCTGTCCAGGATTGCGTGACAGATTTCGAGGCTGGCCCGCCCCCATCCGCCGGACTGCGCAGGGGGGCGCCCCTGCCGGATTGCGGTGTAAAGGCCATTCAGAACAGGCGATCTTGGCGCCGGATCGACGGGAGCGGGGATGAACTCGCGCTCGAAATCGCCCCAGACCTCGACCCCCTTCGGAGTGAGCCGCAGATCGGCGCGATCGCAGCTCACAATGACCGGGCCGAAGTGCTCGGCGTTCGGTGCGGGCGCGGGCGCTTCGACGGCGCCATATGTGCGTCCCGATTTCAGATTGGGTTCATCCTGTGGTGAGGCGAGTGCGGCCAGGGCTTTGCGGCTCTTGCCGTGGCTGGCGGGATCCTTCGGGGTGCCCAGCTCGCCGATCCAGTCCTGCAGAACGTCGCTGTCGTAATGGGCGTAGCCGGAATATGTCAGCGAGGCGAAACGGCCACCTTCGAAACCGATCATCGCTGTATAGGCGCCTTCGGTCGGGCGGGACCTATCCCATGCGCCGGTCATGGCGACGACCCGTTCGGCCTGCGCGCCCATCAGCAGACGCACGACGTCGATCTGATGCACGGCCTGGCTGAAAACGACGCCGCCGCCCTGCGCCGTGTCCAGTTCCTCGGGGCGGCGGGGACGATAGAGGAAATCGGTGTAGTTGAAGGCGTGGATCATCCGCACCGCTCCGAACCGGCCCGATGCGATCAACGCGCGGGCCTTGAGTATGGGCTGATCGAAGCTGTGGCTCGGACCGGTAATCAGGTACACGCCTGCCGCTTCGGCGGCCTCAACGATGGCGTCGGCGTCCTCCATCGAAATCGCAAGGGGCTTCTCAACCATGATATGCTTGCCCGCCTCGGCGGCAGCCAAGGCATGGTCGCGGTGCATCTGGTGCGGTGTCGCGATGTAGATCGCTTCGACCTCGCGCGACTGCGCGAGGTCCGGCACCGAGGCAAAGGCCTCACCGCCAAATTCCGTCAGAAATGCATCGCGGCTTTCCTGCCGGGGGGCGGCGCAGGCCACCAGCCGCACATGAGGATCAACCCGCAAACTGGGCAAGGTAAGCATGAAGCCCCGGCCAAGCCCCGCGATGCCAAGGCGTATGGGATCAGCAATCGACAACCAGATCACCCGATTTTGCACGCGAGACGCAGATCATTATGTAATCGTCCTTCTCCTCGTCCATCAGGACGAGATCGCGGTGATCGGCCTCGCCTTCGACCAACCTGCATTTGCAGGTGCCGCAGGTGCCGCTTTCGCAGGAACTCACGGTCTTTTCCCCGGCGTCTCGCAGCGCCTCGAGGATCGAGCGGTCGGCGGGCACCTCGATGACACGGCCGGTCTTGGCCACAGTCACCTTGAAGGGCACATCGTCGTCGCGCACGACCGACACCGCGTTGAAATCCTCGAAATGTACGCGGCCCTCGGGCCAATGGCCCGAAACGGCCTTGATCTCTTCCATCAATGGTGCCGGACCACAGCAATAGACGTGCTCGGCCCCTGGCTTTTCGAAAAGATCCCAGAAGTCGTAAAACCCGTCCGGATCGCCGTTGTCGTGATGCACGATGGCGCCGGGGAAAGATTTTACCTCGTCGATATAGGCCGTCTCTTCGGCGGAACGGGTGCAATAGATGATCTTGAAAGGCTTGCTCTCGACGCTGAGGTGGCGCGCCATGGACAGGATGGGCGTGATGCCGATGCCGCCCGCGATCAACAGGTATTTCGAGGCCGGAACCAGCTCAAACTCGTTTTCCGGCGGATCGACGTTTAGCATCGTGCCAACGGTTGCGTCCCCGTGCATCGAAGCCGAGCCACCGCGCGATTCAGGCTCGCGCTTGACCGAAATCACATAGTCTTCAGGTTCTTCCCCGTCGTTGACCAACGAGTAGCGACGCATCGCGCCGTCCGGGGTTTCAACGGTGATATGTGCCCCTGGTGTGAAGGGCGGCAACTCGCCGCCCTCGGGCAGGGCAAGTGTGAATTCGCATATCTCCCGCGTGAGATCTCTGCGCGCTTTCACCTCCAATGTCATCCTGCCTTCCGGACGTTCCATAAATAGCCCTCTTGTCGAACCTCGGTCACTTTTGATATTAGATATCTAAGCTAATCGTCAAGATGCGCAGCCGGTGCATCTTTTGGATCGCCGGACCGACTGGAGGAAAGACCATGCTGACCGTTGAAGAAAACGAGCTTTTGACCAAGATCGACAACGATGCCCCGATGGCCGAACTGATGCGGCAGCACTGGACGCCTGTCTGTCTGATCGAAGAAGTGGCCGAACCCGACGGAAAGCCATTGCGCGTTGAGGCGTTGGGCCGAAGCTATGCCCTGTTCCGCGACACCGAAGGAAGACTTGGGCTGTTGGACGAGCTGTGCCCGCACAGAAAAGCCTCGCTGGTTCTTGGACGAAACGAGGATTGCGGGCTACGCTGTCTCTATCACGGCTGGAAATTCGACGTCGATGGCAACTGCGTTGCGATGTCGTCCGAGCCGGACGAATCGCCGTTGCACGGTAAGGTCAAGCACCGCTCCTACCCTGTGCGCGAATGGGGCGGGTTCGTCTGGGCGTGGCTCGACACCGAGCGCGCAGCGCCGGAGTTCGAGCCGCCTGCCTTTGCCCCAACCGAAGACACGCCGATTGCGATCCTGAAAATCCGAATCCCGGCCAACTGGGCGCAGATTACGGAGGGTCAGATCGACTCGGCGCATTCGTCATCTTTGCATTCATCGGACATGGTTCCTGCCCGAGTCAAAGGCGCGTCGGCCGATCAGAAGTCCTGGTATCGGCCATCGACCGACAAGTCGCCGCGGATGCAGACGCAGACGACACCCTATGGTTTCCACTATGCGGCCATCCGCAAGCCGATCAAGAACGCGGCGACGCATCACTACCTTCGGATCACCGAATATGTTGCGCCGTACACTTCGCTGATCCCCCCGAACAACGCCTACAATGTGGCGACCGTGATCGTTCCGATCAGCGACGAGGAATCGCATTTCCACTTCATTGCCTGGGGAAACAGGGATACCCCGTCGACCGAGTTCTGGCGGAAATTCACCTTCGCGCGTCCCGGCATCGACCTGGATGAAAAGTGGCGTCCGCTGCGCACGATGGACAACGACTTCATGCAGGACCGCAACCGGATGAAGCTGGGTAACTTCAGCGGCATCGAAGGCATCCCGAACCAGGACATCGCAATGTGGGTTTCAATGGGCGCGCGGGTTGACCGTTCGACCGATCTTCTAGGCGCGTCGGACCTGGCCATCGTCGAGTTCCGCCGGCTGATGAGCGACGCCGCAAGGCGCGTGGCCGAGGGGGGCGCGGCGATCGGCACAGAAGACCCGCGCGTTCCGCATGTCTCGATCTCGTCCAAGGAGGGCGTCTATCCCAAGGATGTCGACTGGCGGACGCTGGGACAGGACGACCAGCAGGTGTCGGCGGCGGAGTAACCTGCTTTGTCGCGCTTGACAGATCAATGCCAATCGGAAAGCATGCAAACAAAATAGATATCTAAGTTTAAGAGGTGCGATGGAACGTGCCCTTGAGCAACAGGGAGAAAAAATGCCGCGCGAACGGGCATTTTCGGATCAAGCTGCTCCGCTGGAGTGGGTACCGCAGGGCCAGTTCCTGTGCGGCGGCTGGCGCAGGGGAAACGGCGCGCCGCGTGCCGTCACATCACCGTTTTCCGGCGCCCTGCTGGCCGAGATCAATGATGCGTCCGACGCCGATCTGGACGATGCGGTGGCGGCAGCGGCGGAGGCACAACCGCTCTGGGCCGGCATAGGTCCGGTCGCACGCGGCAAGGCCCTAAAAGAGGCGGCAGCGCGACTGCGCGCGCATGAGGACGAGCTCGCCCATCTCGATGCTCTCGATTGCGGCAACCCGGTCAAGGGCATGCGTTTCGATGTCAATCTCGGCGCAACCCTGATGGAGTTCTTTGCCGGGCTGACCAGCGAATTGAAAGGGGAAACCATCCCGCAGGCTGGCGGCAAGCTGACCTATGTGACACGCGAACCGCTGGGCGTTGTTGCCCGTCTCGTGCCGTTCAACCATCCGTTGATGTTCGCGGCCGCCAAGGTCGCTGCACCGCTGGCGGGCGGCAATGCCGTTATTCTCAAACCGTCCGAAGAGACCCCGCTGGCGACACTGCGCATGGCGGAAATCATAGGCGATCTGTTCCCGGACGGCCTCATGTCCATCCTGACCGGCGGGGCCGAAATCGGGGCCGCGATCTGTTCCCATCCCGGCATTGCGGCCGTCGGTCTGATCGGGTCGGTCGGCACCGGGCGCGCAGTTCTCAGGGGCGGGGCCGATACGCTCAAGCGGACACAGCTTGAACTGGGCGGCAAGAATGCACTGATCATCTGCGAAGACGCCGATATCGACCGCGCCATCGGCGGGGCGGTCAAGGGAATGAACCTGGGCTGGACGGCCGGGCAATCGTGCGGTTCGACCAGCCGTGTTCTGGTTCACGCGGTGCATTACGACCGCGTGGTGGATGGCATTGCCAAGGCTTTCGACGCCGTCGAGCTGGGTGACCCGACCAACCCGGAAACCGAAATGGGTGCCCTTTCGACGCGCGCTCAATACGACAAGACAACCGGGTTCATCGAACGGGCCAAGGCCAATGGGGCGCGCATGGCCGCAGGCGGTGCGCCGCAAGGCGTGCCCGAGACCGGCTTTTTCGTGCGCCCCACGCTCTTCTGCGATGTCACGCCCGACGACGAGGTTGCCCGCGATGAGGTCTTCGGCCCGGTTCTGACCGTCCTTGCGTGGCGAGACGAGGCCGAAATGCTCGATATCGTCAACGGTCTTGATGTCGGCCTGACCGCCTCGATCTGGACCCGCGATCTCGACACTGCGATGCGCCTCTCACGCCGCATCCATGCGGGATATGTCTGGGTCAATGACGCCAGCGACCATTACCTTGGCGCGCCCTTCGGAGGCGTCAAGCAATCGGGCATCGGACGAGAAGAGTGTTTGGAGGAAATGCTCGCCTATACCGAGGCCAAAACCGTCACGATCGTGGGCGGTGGATAAGAACAAAAACTCGAGACAAATATACCAAAGGGAGGAAAACCATGAAAATCAAAACACTTACACTCGCGCTTGGACTGGCGCTGTCCGCCGGGGGAGCCTTGGCGGACTCGCTCAACCTGAACCTGTCTGGCGGGAACCCGGGTGGCTTGTGGTCGCTTCTGGGCGCAGGGATGGACCGCGCCGTCAAGGTCGACGATCCCGATGCGGTCATCACTTACCAGGCCACGGGCGGCGGCTTTGCCAACCTGGCGCTTCTGGCTGCCAATCGCACGGACATGGGCCTTGTCCACGATGCCGAGGTCAAGCTGGGGCTGAATGGGCAGGAACCCTTCAAGGCGCCGATCACCAACCTTCAGGCGATCGGTTACATGTATAACTGGGCGCCGATGCACTTCTTCCTGAAGCAATCGCTTGCCGAACAATACAATATCGACAGCCTCGACGATCTTGCCACCTCGGGCGCGCCGCTGACCATCGGTATCAACCGGTCGGGTAACATCACCAGCGACGTGGCGCTGTTCATGCTGGCACAGGCTGGCCTGGACGAGGAACAACTCAAGGCCAATGGCGGCTCGTTCGTGCGCGCAGGCGCCAACGAACAGGGTGATCTGATGCAGGATGGCCGAATCGACATGGCCACCAACGGCATCTTCATCCGCCATTCCTCGTTTCGCGCAATCGATGAAAACACCGACGTGGTGCTGCTGAGCGTGCCGCAGAACGTGATCGATGCCACAAACGAGGCGTTCGGAACGCGGCCCTTCACGATTCCGGGCGGCAGCTACTCCAAGCAGCCCGACGACGTGCAGACCATGGCGTTGGGTGCGATGGTTGTCGCGACCGACGCGATGTCCGATGAAACGGCCGAGAACCTGGCTCATGCGTTTCTGGCGAACATCGACGAGATCCGCAATGTGCACAAGGCAATGGCCGCCCTGGCCCCGGAGATTCTGGTCAGCCAGACGGTGCTGCCGTTCCACCCCGGTGCGGCTAAGGTCTATAAAGAAGCGGGGCTGATCGATTGATCGCTTCGCTTGTCGCAACGGGCCGCCGGCGCTTCTTCAAGGATGCGCCGGCAAAGGTTCTCACGGTCGTCGCCGCGGGCTTCGCCTGCTGGGTGATCTATGCCAACGTGTTCATCATCTCCGATCCGCTCGTTCTGGGCATACTCTTCGTCTCGGGCATCCTGGCGCTGCTGTTCCCGACGATTGGGCATTCCGTCAACGCGCCGGCCATGCCGACGATTTTCGATTGGGCCCTTTCGGGGCTGAGCCTGATCTGTGGCATCTTTTTCTTCGTCAACGCGACCGCAATCTCGGATCGCATTACCCTGCTCGACCCCTTCACCGGGCCACAGTTCTTTTTCGGTACCTCCCTTCTTCTGCTGACGCTCGAAGCCACCCGTCGAACCACAGGGGCGGGGCTGACTGGCATCGTGGTGCTGTTTCTTCTCTACAATTGGTTCGGGTACTTGCTGCCGCCGCCGTTCGGGCATGGCATTTCCGAATTCTCCTATCTCCTCGATATTCTCGTCTTCACCACCGACGGCGTGTTCGGCGTTCCGATCCAGGTCGTCGCAAGCTATGTCTTCCTCTTCGTCATGTTCGGCACGCTCTTGTCGAAATCCGGCGGCGGCGAGTTCTTCTTCGATCTGGCCTCGGCCGCGACCGGCAATAGCCGGGGCGGCCCGGCCAAGGTCGCCGTCATCTCGTCGGGGCTTTACGGCACCATGTCGGGCAGCCCGACATCCGATGTCGTGGCGACCGGTTCGATCACCATCCCGATCATGAAGCGGCTGGGCTATTCCAAGCGGTTCTCGGGCGCGGTCGAGGTCGCCGCCTCCACCGGAGGCAGCGCCATGCCCCCCATCATGGGTTCGGCCGCCTTCATCCTGGCAGAGTATACCGGCACCCCCTACCGCGAAATCGTTTATGCCGCACTGATCCCCGCGCTGCTCTACTATGTCGGGGTGTTCATGCAGGTCCATCTCAGGGCCGTGCGGCGTGACCTGCGCCCGTATTCGGGCGAAATCCCCAAGCTCTCGCGCACGCTCGCCACGGGCTGGCCCTTCCTCATCCCGATCGCCGCGATCGTGGCGATGCTCTGGGTCGGCTTCTCGCCGGTGATGACGGCTGGCGCCGGGGCACTGGCCGTGGTTGTCGGCACCTCCCTGTCACCGCGCACCCGCATGTCGCCCTGGCAGATCGTCGAAGCCCTTGGCGAGACCACAATTCGAATCCTGCCCGTGGCCGGTGCCTGCGCGGCGGCGGGGCTGGTGATCGGCGGCCTGTCGATGACTGGGCTGGGCATGAAGGCAGCGAACGTGATCATCACTGTATCCGGCGGCGGCCTCGCCATGACATTGCTGCTCGCGGCCCTCGTCACCATCCTGCTGGGTCTCGGGATGCCGACGCCGTCGGCCTATATTCTGGCAGCGGTTCTGGTCGGCCCGGCCCTGGCCAAGCTGGGCCTGCCGATCCTCGAAAGCCACATGTTCCTGCTCTACTTCGCGATCCTGTCGGCGCTCACGCCACCCATCGCGGTGGCCGCGCTTGCCGCCGCCGCGATTGCCGACGAGGACCCGTTCATCATTGCCTTCGACGCCGTGCGCCTGGCCGCAATCGGGTTCTTCATGCCCTTCGTGTTCTTGTGGAACCCGGCAATCCTGGGCCAGGGAAGCGTATTCTCGATCGCGCTTGTCGCCTTGGGCGGCTTTATTGCGGCCTGTGCGATCGCGGTGGCTTTCGAATGGGTTGAGCGCGCGCGCCATGCAACGTTGTCATGGCCTCTCAGGTGCCTCCTGGTGTCGGGCGCTGCTGCCTGCGTCGCACCGAATGTGCTTGTTGCCATTGCGGGGATCCTTGTGACCCTCGGGGTGATGGCACTTGTCATGAAGACAGCGAAGGAAACAGCGGAAGAAACCGGTGCCGACAGCGCTGGCATCGCGAAATGACCCTGGACTGTTGAAGTCAGGGTCAACGCGCGGCTTTCTCGATGGCAGGCGGGCCATGCAGCAGTCAGAAACGCGCCCAACCGGCCTGTTGGCGAGTGCGCACGCTCTGTTGCCATAGGCAAGTGGATCAATGATCGCCGCTCGGGACCTCGCTGCGATTTCAGACAAGCCGCACCGAGGTACCTGAGCGCGCCATTTGGGCACAGGGCGGGGTGTATGTGCCGGCTGCTGTACGCAAGAGGTCTTGGCGTGGCTGCAGATATCGCTGATATCTGTCCGGTCAATGGGTCGGCGCGCGGGCCGTGACCTTGTTGGATGCCAACCCTCTTCCCATAAAGGGATGTCTACACGATGAATGGCGATCAGTCCTGAGCGCATCATCCGATCTCATTGATGCGAAATAGTAGGGGCTCAGGCGCAGTCACGGCATCTGGCTACACCCCCAACGCGACATGGAATGTATCTCGGCCTTCCGCAGAGTGCCTAGCAAGATGATTTCAAGGGAAGACCATAGTCCGCGGGTCGGGGGGGCAAGTCCCTCCCCGGCTACCATTTCCCCTCCATGATTTAGACGGCAGTTGCCCGGGACGCCTTTCTGTAGTCGGGACGTCGGTTGGGAGTATTGCCCGCCCCGCTACCGCGGTAATTTCCCGGACCGCCGCCGCGCCAACTCGCGGTAGAGCGCTTCGCGCGTGACGCTCAGCTCTGCCGCGACCTCCTGCAGGCGCCCTTTTTCGGGCAGGGTGTTGCCTGCATCCAGCCAGGCGTCCAGCCGACCGGAGACTTTCGGCAGCGAGCGGACCTCGGCCTTGAAGCGCGCCGCCTGGACGCCGCGCGCCAGCATCGCCGCCCAGGCCTCCGCAAGTGCCAGATCGGCACCCAGGGCCGCCCGGAACCGGGCCTTGGGCAGGGCCTCGACCCGGGTCGAAGCCGCGACCGCCACCGCCTCGCAATGATAGCGGTCCGAGTAGGCCGAGGCTTCGGCCAGGATCATGCCCGCGGTCGCGGTCTGCACAATCAGCACCGAGCCCGACGCCGTGTGCCGCCGCAGCACCACGCGCCCGGATCGGATACGGTACATTTCCGCTACTCGCGCGCCCGTCTGGAACAGCGTGTCATTCGGGCCAAGCGCAACACATCGCGCATCTTCAAACAGGCGTGAGATCGGATCCCGCATGATCATAATCATATGGCCAGCCCGAAGATCCTGCAACAAGAGCGGAAACAGACAGTCAGGACACGCCATGAAACGGATCCCCCTCGTGATTGCCGCGATCTCGCTTGCCGGCTCCGCGTTCGCGCAGGACATGACGGCGCAGGGACACAGCGATCACATGATGCATATGACCCACACGTCGACCGTGTCCGCGCCCGGCGGGATGGCCGACTACTCCGCCCATGCGATGGGGCAGGAGGCGATGGCGCCCGGTGGCGTGACCGAAGGCGGACAGGCCGCCTTTGCCGCGATTCAGGAGATCGTCGCGCGGCTGATGGCCGATCCGGACACCGACTGGAGCCGCGTCGACATCGCGGCGCTGCGCCAACATCTGATCGACATGGACAATGTCACGCTACGCGCGGCCGTTCAGGCCGAGACCATCGCGGATGGCGCCCGGTTCCTCGTGACATCCGCCGATCCTGCGGTGACGGCCTCGATCCGCACCATGGTCCCTGCCCATGCCGCGACGATGAACGGGGTGGAAGGCTGGGATATGCAGGCCGGGGAGATCCCCGGCGGGGCCTCCCTGACCGTGACCGGCGATCCGCTGCGCATCCGCGCGCTGGGCTTCATCGGGATCATGACGGTCGGCATGCACCATCAGGCGCATCACCTCGCGCTGGCCAGCGGCATGAACCCGCATCGGCATTGAGGCGCAGAGCCGCCCGCACATCCGGACCATGTAACTGCCCCGCTCAGCGGGAAGTCAGCCTCTGACCCAGATCGACAGCCCCCTTGCGGGGCTTGGCGGCACCGGCTTCACAGGTATCCGCGACCTGCTCCAGATCCGCGATGATCGGGCAATCCGGCCGGTTGTCACCGCTGCAAGCGCCGATCAGACTCTCCAAGGTGTCCGACATTGCCTCAAGCTCTCGGATCTTCCGGCGCAGATCCTCAAGGTGCCTGCGGGCAAGTTCCTTCACATCCGAGCTACGCCGCGCGGTATCGCTCCAAAGCCCAAGAAGCTCGCCGATCTCCTCGACCGAGAACCCAAGGTCGCGGGCGCGGCGGACGAAGCTCAATACATGGACGTCCTTGTCGCCGTAGTCCCGATACCCCGCCTCGGTGCGCTGCGCTGCCGGGATCAACCCGGTCTGCTCGTAGTAGCGGATCATTTTCGCCGACACGCCGGAGCGTTTTGCGGCCTCTCCGATATTCATCTGTCGCTCCTTTCGTCGTGGTGTCTTGTCCTCATGACAGCCCCCGGGCCGTTGCCTCCGCCCCCATCGGCGGGGCAAACCGCTTCAACCGCAGCGCATTGCCCAGCACGAATACGCTGGACAGCGCCATCGCCCCGGCGGCGAAGACCGGCGACAGCAGAATGCCCCACGCCGGGTAGAGCGCACCGGCGGCCAGCGGGATCAGCGCGGTGTTGTAGGCGAACGCCCAGAACAGGTTCTGCCGGATGTTGCCAATGGTGGCCTGGCTAAGCGCGATGGCGCTAGGGATGCCTTTCAGGCTGCCCGACATCAGCACCACTTCGGCCGCCTCGATGGCCACGTCGGTGCCGGTGCCGATGGCGATGCCCACGTCGGCCTCGGCCAGTGCCGGAGCATCGTTGATGCCGTCGCCCACATAGGCCAGCCGTCCCATCGATTTGAGCCTTTTGACGGCGTCAACCTTGCCCTCGGGCAGCACCTCGGCCACCACCTCGTCGATCCCCAGTTGCCGGGCGATGGCCTCGGCCGTACGGCTATTGTCGCCGGTGATCATCGCAACCTTGAGGCCCAGATCGTGCAGCGCCCGGATCGCCTCGGGCGTGGTCGGCTTGATCGGATCGGCCACCGCGATGATGGCGGCAAGCTGCCCGTCGATGGCGGCATAGAGCGGCGTCTTGCCCTCATCGGCCAGGCGTTGCGCCACCTCCGAGAAGACAGCAGGCTCAAGCCCGAGCTTGCGCATGAAGCGGTCGGCCCCGATCCGGACAAGGCTGCCGGCGACGGTGGCCTCCACCCCGTAGCCGGTGACCGAGCCGAAGCCCTCGACGGCCGGTAGGGTCAGCCCCTCGTCTTCGGCCGCCGCGGTGATCGCCCGGGCGATCGGATGCTCGGAGCGTGCCTCCACCGCCGCGACGCGGGCGAGGACATCGGCGCGGTCGAACCCGTCGGCCAGTTCCAGATCGGTCAGGGCCGGTTTGCCCTCGGTCAGCGTGCCGGTCTTGTCGAGCGCAACGACGCGGGTCTCCTTGAGAAGCTGCAGCGCCTCGCCCTTGCGGAACAGCACGCCCAGCTCCGCGCCGCGACCGGTGCCGACCATGATCGAGGTCGGCGTCGCAAGGCCCATCGCGCAGGGGCAGGCGATGATCAGAACCGCCACCGCGTTGACCAGCCCGAAGGTCAGCGCCGGGTCCGGCCCCCAGATCATCCAGACGAAAAAGGTCAGCGCCGCCAATGTCATCACCGCGGGCACGAACCACATGGTGACCCGGTCGACGATGGCCTGGATCGGCAGTTTGGAGCCCTGCGCCTGTTCGACCATGCGGATGATCTGCGCCAGCATCGTATCCGCACCCACCGCCGTTGCCCGGAACGCCAGCGCGCCGGTCTGGTTGACCGTGCCGCCGACCACCTGCGCGCCGGCGGTTTTCGCAACCGGCACCGGCTCGCCGGTGATCATCGACTCGTCGACAAAGCTCTCACCGTCGACAACTTCGCCGTCGACCGGCATGCGCTCGCCGGGGCGCACCTCGACGATGTCGCCCGGGGCGACCTCCGCGATGGCAATTTCGGCGACGTTGCCGTCCCGCCGGACACGCGCGGTCTTGGCCTGAAGCCCGACCAGACGCTTAATCGCCTCGGAGGTGCGCCCCTTGGCCCGCGCCTCCAGATAGCGGCCGAGCAGGATCAGCGTGACGATCACCGCCGCGGCTTCGTAATAGACGTTCACCGTCCCCTCGGGCAGCAGGCCGGGGGCGAAGGTCGCCACCACCGAGAAGGCATAGGCCGCCAGCGTCCCCACCGCCACCAGGCTGTTCATGTCGGGCGCACCCCGCAGCAGCATCGGAAGACCCCTGGTGTAAAACCGCTGCCCCGGCACGACCAGAACGAAACTCGTCAGCGCGAATTGCAGCAGCCAGCTCGCCTGCTGGCCGATGGTCACCATGATCAGCTCATGCATGCCGGGGATCACATGCGAGCCCATTTCCAGCACAAAGACCGGCAAGGCAAACACCGCCGCAAGGGCCAGGTCGCGTTTCAGCTTCGCCTGTTCGGCGTCCTTGCGGGTCTCCGCCTCGTCCTCCGCGCCACCGCTCTGCGCAACGGCGCGTGCCGTATAGCCCGTTTCGGCAATGGCGGAAATCAGGCTCGCCGCATCGGCGGTGCCTTCGACATGTGCCCGTTCGGTCGCCAGGTTGACGGTTGCCGAGGTAACGCCCGGCACCGCCTGCAGCGCGCGCTCGACCCGCCCGACGCAGGACGCGCAGCTCATGCCGTCCACGGACAGCTCGACCGCGGCGGACGGCACGGTATAGCCTGCCGCTTCGACGGCGGCGGCAAGCTCTCCGCGCACCGAAGGGTCGGAAATTTTCACCTCGGCCCGCTCCGTGGCCAGGTTGACGCTGGCGGACTGCACGCCGGGCACCGCCAGGAGCGCCTTCTCGACACGCCCGACGCAGGAGGCGCAGGACATGCCTTCGACCGGAAACCGTACAGTTTCCTGCGTATTTTGTGCGATGTCGGTGTGAGCGTTCATGGCGTTTCCTTTCGCAGTCGAATCGTGCCTCACAGGGGGATATGGGGGTTCTAACGATTGGAAGGTCAAGGCGCGCAGGCGAATTTATTTCGATCTTGACCTTACAACGCTTGGAAGCCCCATCTGGGCTGGCATGAGACAAACAAAGGAGACTCTCATGCAGTTCGATATCCCGAACATGGCCTGTGGCGGCTGCGTGGATACCATTACCCAGGCGGTGCAATCGGTCGATCCGACAGCCGATGTCCAGGCCGATACCACAACGCGCCGGGTGACGATCGCCTCCGACGAACAGGAAAGCCAGATCAGGACCGCGCTGGTCGAAGCCGGCTACCCGCCGGCGTAAGCCCCCCGCCGCGGCGGGCACGCATTCGCCGCCGCGGTTGACAGGCTTGGGATGATCGCGACACTGGCAGGCAACACAGACAGGCAACCGGGTCTCGTGAAGACAATTGCAGGCATCATCATCGCCGCCATGATCGGCCTTTTCGCGCTGTGGTCCAGCCCGGCCGATGCGCATGGCATGCATATGGATCCCGTCACAACGGTTGATGCCGCCTCGGACGAAGCCAAAGCCGCCCAGCCGCAAGGGCATTGCGAAATGGGACATTCCTGCCATGTACAGATCCTTCCCGCCGCGCTGCCGGACCTCGGACATCACGCCGCCTGCTTTTCTGCCAGGCTAGTGATGCAGGGGCGGCTGACCCGCTCCTTCAGCCTGGTGACCGATCCTCCGCCTCCGCGCGTCTGATCCTGTCGTGACCTTCGGGTCGGATTAGGACCAGACACAGGAGACCAAGATGAAATCCCGAAAGATTGTGATCGGCGCCGTGCTGGCGTCGACCCTCGGCGTTGCCGCGCTGGCCCATTCGGGGGCCACCGGCGTCGTGAAAGACCGCATGCAGGCGATGAAAGAGATGCAGCAAGCGGTGAAATCCGTGGCCCCGATGATGTCGGGCGCCGCAGTCTATGATGCGGAGGCCGTGCGGCGCGCCGCCGATGTCTTCCGCCGCCATTCCGGCGCGGCACTGACCGAGAAATTCCCCGAGGGATCGACCGGGGAGCCCTCCGAGGCGCTGCCAGCGATCTGGCAGGATTGGGCGCAGTTCACGGAACTCTCCGACACTCTGGGCGTGATGGCCGAGGGGCTGTCCAAAGCGGCCGGAAACGGGCTGCGCGGCCCTGGCGGCGGCATGATGGGCAGCGGCTCGATGATGGGCAGCTCCTCCATGATGGGCGGCGGTTCGATGATGGGCGGAGGCGGCATGATGATGGGCAATGCCGCAGGGGCGATGCGGATGACCGCCGAGCAGACCGGCCAGATGCCGGCGGACGGCGCCTTTGCGATGACGACCCAGGTCTGCGCCGCCTGTCATGACAGGTTCCGCAAGGAAGACGGCTGATCATGGCCGCAGTCCTGAGACTCGGGCTTGCCGCGATCGGTCTGATCGCGGTGGGCAGCGCCGCGCTCGCGGTCTGGCCCGTCGGCCAACCGGTGGAGCTTGCCGACCTGCAGGGGGATGTGGACCGCGGGGCCTATCTGGCGCGCGCGGGGGGCTGCATCGCCTGCCATTCGGACCCGGCATCGGGGCGGGCACCGCTGGCCGGGGGTGCGCCCATCGCCTCCGGCTTCGGCACCTTCGCACCGCCGAACCTGACCACCGATCCGGTCCATGGCATCGGCGCCTGGCGCATCGAGGATTTTGCAAAGGCCGTGCGGCAGGGGATTTCGCCCGGCGGCGATCCCTACTATCCCGCCTTCCCGTATGCCTTCTACGGCCACCTGAGCGATCAGGACATCGCCGACCTCTGGGCGGCATTCCGGACCGTGCCGCCGGTCGCGGACCTCGGGCCGACCAGCGATCTGCCATTTCCGGTCAACCAGCGTTTCGGGCTCAAGCTCTGGCGCGCGGCCTTCCTCCACGCGCCTCCGACCGCCCCGCGCCCGGACAGGTCGGACGCATGGAACCGCGGCCAGTGGCTGGTCAACGGGCTGGCCCATTGCGGTGCCTGTCACACCGACCGCAACCTGTTGGGCGCGCGGCGGGTGAAGGCCCGCCATGCCGGCAGCGACGACCTGCCCGGCGGCAAGACCGCCCCGCCGATCACGCCCGAGGCGCTGACCCGTCGCGGCTGGACGGTGGAAAGCCTGGCCTTTGCGCTGAAATCCGGCGTTGCGCCCGATGGCGACGTGCTGGGGGGCGGCATGGGCGAGGTCGTGCAGCAGGGCACCGCCTGGCTCAGCCCCGGCGACCGGCGCGCGATGGCCGTCTACCTGATGGACGGGGACGGCGAATGATCGGCTGGACCACGCCCCCCTTATCGAACACCGGCGGCGCGAGGCCGCCGCACAGCGGAGAGACACCGATATGAACAAGACCTATTTCGCCGCCCTTGCCATCGCCGTGATCGGCGGGGCCGGGTATTTCGCGATCGCCCCGGACACGCCGGAGAACGCCCCCAGCGCGCAGGTCACCGCAAAGCCCTCCAAGGGCGTTGCGCTCGCCCGGGTCACCCTCCCGGATGCCTTGTCTGAGCAGGCGAAAATCGGCAAGCAGGGCTTCGACGCCGTCTGCGCCACCTGCCACGGCGAAAATGCCGCCGGGCGCAACGGCATGGGGCCGCCGCTGGTTCACAAGATTTATGAACCGTCGCACCATGGCGACGCGGCCTTTCAGATGGCCGTGCGTGGCGGTGTGCGCGCGCACCACTGGCGTTTCGGCAACATGCCGCCGCAAGAGGGGCTGACCGACGCCGATGTGAAAGCGATCACGCGCTATGTCCGCGAATTGCAGCGCGCCAACGGGATCAACTGAGATGACGCACAGCTCTTCTATGCCCCTGCCCCGCCGGGCGTTCCTTGTCGGCGCGGCAGCCACGCTGGCCCTGCCGACGGTCTCGCGCGGTGACACCGCGCCGCTCCCCCTCGTCGCGCGGCCGGGCAAGGCGCAACTGACCCCGGACGGGTATCCCGAGACCGCGATCTGGGGGTTCGAGGGGCAGGCCCCCGGCCCGGTTCTCCGGGCGCGGCAGGGCGGCCGGCTGGCGCGGCGACTGGTGAACGAACTGCCGGTGCCCACCTCGGTGCACTGGCACGGAATCCGCAACGACAACGCGATGGATGGCGTTGCCGGGCTGACGCAGGAGCCGGTCGCGCCCGGGGCCAGCTTCGACTACACCTTCGACCTGCCTGATGCGGGAACCTATTGGTACCACGCACATACCCAGTCCTACGAACAGGTGGCGCGGGGCCTCTATGGTGCCCTCATCGTCGAAGAGCCGGAAGCGCCCGACGTTGACCGGGAGGAGGTGCTGATCCTCGATGATTGGCGGCTGGATCGCGAGACGGCGCAGATCGCGGAAGACTTCGGCGCCTGGCACGATCTGAGCCATGCGGGGCGCTTGGGTAATATCGTAACCACCAACGGGGCCTTCGACCTCAACCTTGCGGCGCTCCGGAACGAGCGCCTGCGCCTGCGGCTGGTCAACGCCGCGAATGCGCGGGTCCTCGCGCTGGCGCTGATCGGGCTTGAGGGATGGGTGATGGCGCTGGACGGTATGCCGCTGGATCGCCCCCAGACCGCCGAGGGAGAGTTGATCCTCGCCCCCGGGCAGCGACTGGACCTGATCGTGGACGTGACCGCGGACGAGGGGGAAACCGCCCACCTCGCGCATCTGGCCAATGACGGGAAATGGTGGTCGCAGGTCGCCTGGACCGTTGACGGTGCCGTGGCCTCTAACCCGCGCCCGGCGCCCGGCCCGCTGCCGCCCAATCCACGGCAGGCCGTGCCGGGGGTGACAGAGGCCCGCAGGGTGACGATGCGGATGGAAGGCGGCGCGATGGGGCGGATGCAGGCCGCGACCTATCAGGGCCGGCGGCTGTCGTTCCGCGAACTGGCGGAACAAGGCCAGTTCTGGGCGTTGAACGGCACGGTCGGGCGGACCGAAGCGCCGTTGCTCGAGGTAGATCCGGGCGAAACGATCCGCGTCCGGGTGGTCAATGACACCGCCTTTCCCCATGCGATGCACCTGCACGGGATGCACTTCCGGGAGGTGCTGGACGCTGCCGCGCTCGGCCCGCTGCGCGACACGCTCCTCGTGCAGAGGGGAGAGACGCGCGAAATCGCCTTTGTCGCCGACAACCCGGGCGACTGGCTGTTCCATTGCCATATGCTGGCCCATGCCGCGGCGGGCATGACCACCTGGGTGAAGGTGGGGCGCAGTTGACCCTCGGTGGAGAGACATCGGTCGCGGCAGGTCCCGCCCCCGATGCGGGGCCTGTTGCCATCGCTGAAAAAGCCGGTTCCGGTCAGGTGTTCAGTCCCGCCGTTTTCCGTCGTGCCCGGGCTAGAAGCCCGGGGAACTGGAGCCACCTCACTTGGATCAGGCGTTAACTGGCGCGGCCGCTTGAAAACGAAGACCGGGAGATCAGGGCCTCCAGGCGGAGACGCCAGTACCGTGATCGGGCGCGGGGCGGTCAGGCTTTGCGTTTGGGGGCGGGCGTGACCGCATCCAGGTGGCATTCGGCCAGCCGGCGGGCGGTTTGGGCGAAACTCGGGTCGCGGGTGTGTTGCGCCGCGACGATCGCGCCATCTATCAGCACGGCCAGGCTGCGGGCCGTTTCCACGACATCGGGAATTTTCATCTCCATCGTCTGGGCCTTGAGCCAGGTGAGAAGATGCTCCTTGTGCAGGTCCGCAGCGCGATGCACGGCGCTATTGGCAGCGTCGCATTCGGCGACCGCATTGATGAAGGCGCAGCCGTAGAAGGCCTTGTCGGAAAACCACTCTTCCAGCACGTCAAAAACCGCGAGAATGCGAGTCCTCGCCGGGCCTTCAACTTCGGACAGGCGCCCAAAGAACCATGTGCGCCAGGTCTCGCCCTCGGCTTCGAGCACGGCGATGATGAGATCTTCTTTGGACCGGAAGTGATGGTAGAGCGTCGCCTTGGCGGTTCCGGCCCGATTGAGGATCGCGTCGATGCCGGTGGCCGCGAAACCATGGTTACAAAACAGATGTGACGCGGCGATCATGATCTTGTCGCGGGCCGAAGCCGGCGACAACGCGGCAAAGTTCCAGCCCGCCTCGTCTGGCGGACAAAACTCGTTACTCCCGTCGTCCATGTCGAAGTCCTTGTTCCCTGCGGCTGCATCCTGTGCAGCTTGTTTTCGCCCCTTGGTCACGCGACCGCTCCGGTCGTGCACACGGATTTTCTCAATGTCTTCTTTGCGTCCCATAAATCCAGGGAAAAAACAAGACAGATTTGTCTATATTTTCAAGATGCCGATCTCGGTGTGCTCGAAAGGACGGGGCAGCACAGACAGGGAAATGCTGCACCTGCAAAATACGGTGATTCTCAGCCTATTTTCCCGAAATCTGGCGACATTTAGTCCATTTCAGACCGAATACAGGCAGTCTACCTGAAATTTGGCTGATTTTTTGGGCAACCCCGAAACCTGGTCACTTTGTTGCGCTGCAGCGTTGACGGCGAGCCCATTCTTTTGCTCGCATTAGACAGAACGGTTTGTTCAGTGCCGCTTTGGGCACGCCACCGCGATAGAGGATTGAGATGGTCGTGACGCGATTGAGAGAGACGGAAGCCGACCGGGCCGCGCCCGCCAAAACCGCTGCGAAGGCGGTCAGGGGAGCGCATGTCGCCGTCAGATCCCTGTCGCACAGTTACCGCCGTTCCGACGGGCTGGTCCTCGACAACATGGATTTCGAGATCAATCAGGGTGAGGTTGTCGCGCTTCTCGGTCGTTCGGGATGTGGCAAATCCACGCTCCTGCATATGCTGGCCGGCCTGACCCATCCCAGCGAAGGCGAGGTGGTCATCAACGGCAACACCGTGAACGGGCCCTCGTCGCGCTGGGTGATGATGTTTCAGGCGCCGTCGCTGTATCCCTGGATGACCGTGGCGCAGAACGCCGCCCTGGGGCTGCGCTTTGCGCGCCGCACTCATGAAATCGCCAGCCGCGTGCCCGAAGTGCTGGATCTGGTGGACCTCGGCGCCTTCGCGGACCGCAATGCCCAGGACCTGTCCGGCGGGCAACAGCAGCGGGTGGCGCTGGCGCGGTCGCTGGCGACGCGCCCGGAAATGCTGCTGCTCGACGAACCGTTCTCGGCGCTCGATGCCTTTACCCGCCGCGCCCTGCAAAAGGACGTGCGCAAGATTGCAAAGGATCTGGGCCTGACGCTGGTCATCGTGACCCATGACGTCGGCGAGGCGGTCCGGATGGCCGACCGCGTTCTGGTGCTCAGAGCCAACCCCGGCCGCATCGCCGAGGACACGCTGGTCGCGCTGTCCGACGACGAGCGCGACGGCGGCAACGACGCTTTCCAGAAAGAGCATTCGCGCCTGATGGGCGTGTACTCGGGTGTCGCCGACATGGGCGGCATCTCCAACGAAAACGACTTCGCGCAGCTTCAACAGGACAGGGGATAATATGACCGATCATCATCACAAAAAGAGCTGCTCGCACGGGCACAGCCATGATCTTCACGGAGCGTGCTGCGGCGGCGAAACGGACTTCGACCCGGGCCGCCGCTCTGCGCTCGATCTTCTGGCCAAGGGCGGGCTGGCCGCGATGCTGGGCGGTCTGACCGCGGGGCTGCCGCGCATGGCACAGGCGCAGGACGATGACGTGCTGCGCATCGGTTACCTGCCGATCACCGACGCGACGCCACTGCTGGTGGCCCATGCCAAGGGTTATTTCGAAGAAGAGGGGATCAAGGCCGAGAAACCCACGCTGATCCGTGGCTGGTCGCCGCTGATCGAAGGGTTTGCCGCCGGCAAGTTCAACCTGGTGCACTTCCTCAAGCCGATCCCGGTCTGGATGCGCTACAACAACAACTTCCCGGTCAAGGTGATGGCCTGGGCGCATACCAACGGGTCGGCCCTGGTGGTCGGCCGCCACACCGACATTTCCGATTTCGCCGGCCTCGGCGGCAAGCAGGTGGCGGTGCCCTTCTGGTACTCCATGCACAATATCGTGCTGCAATACGCGCTGCGCGCCAATGGCATCAAGCCTGTGATCAAGGCGCAGGGCGAAGCGGTGGCCGCCGACGAATGCAACCTGCAGGTTCTGCCGCCGCCGGAAATGCCGCCGGCGCTGGCCGCGAAAAAGATCGACGCCTACATCGTGGCCGAGCCCTTCAACGCCCTGGGCGAACTGAAGGCCGGCGCGCGGATGCTGCGCTTCACCGGCGACATCTGGAAGAATCATCCCTGCTGCGTGGTCTGCATGAACGAAGAGACCACCAAGGCGAAGCCGGAATGGACCCAGGGCGTGATGAACGCGGTGGTCAAGGCATCGATCTATGCCTCGCAGAACAAGGAAGAGGTGGCGGAGCTTCTGTCCAAGGACGGGGCCGGATACCTGCCCGCACCGGCGCCGGTCGTGAAACGTGCGATGACACTTTACGCCGGAAACGAGGAGTACACCTCCTCCGGTGCCATCGTGAACCACGGGGAATACCAAAACGGTCGGATCGACTTCCAGCCATGGCCCTATCCCTCGGCCACCAAGCTGATCGTCGAGGCGATGAATGAAACGGTGGTGTCGGGCGAGACGACGTTCCTCGAAGGGCTGGACCCGGAATTCGTCGCCAACGACCTGGTCGACTACGCCTTCGTGAAGAACGCGCTGGAGAAATACCCCGAGTGGAAGAACGATCCCTCCGTTGCCTCGGACGGCGATCCCTACACCCGTGAGGAGATCATGAAGCTATGAGCGATGCGACCCAGTTCCCGACCACGACGGTCACTCTGCCCAGTCTCGGCCGATTTCGCGGCGCGATGAATGCGGCGATCGGTATCGGCCTTCTGCTGGCCCTGTGGTGGCTCGGCGGCTGGGTCGTCGCCAACGATGACGATCTCTTCGCCTTTGCCGATTTCGCCCCGGCGCCGACGCTGGAGCGGCTGTGGGAGATGATCGCAACCGGCGAGGTTCTGGAGATGTCGGGTCCGTCCCTGATGCGGGTGGGGCTCGGCCTGTTCTACGCCATCGCCATCGGCGTGCCCGTGGGGATCACCATCGGCCGGGTGAAGCGGATCAACGAAGTGGCCAATGTGCCCTTCCAGTTCCTGCGGATGATTTCCCCGCTGGCCTGGATGCCGATCGCCGTGATGGCCTTTGAAACCTGGGACGGCGCGATCGTGTTCCTGATCACAATGGCCGCGGTCTGGCCGATCCTGTTCTCCACCGCAGCCGGCCTGCGCCGGATCGATCCGGCCTGGCTGAAGGTGGCGCGCAACCTCGGCGCCAACCCGTTCCACATGCTGTTCGTGGTGATCCTGCCGGCGATCGCGGTGGACATCCTCTCCGGGGTGCGTCTGGCGCTCGGCGTCGCCTGGGTGGTCCTCGTACCGGCCGAATACCTCGGGGTTACCTCGGGCCTCGGCTACGCGATCAACGATGCCCGCGACACGCTCGACTACGCCCGGCTCGGAGCCACGGTGGTGGTGATCGGCCTGATCGGCTTCACGCTCGACTGGCTGTGCATGCTGGCCATCAAGAAATTCAACTGGGTGCGCGACACCGCGCACTGACCATTCCCTCAGACGATCAAAGGAGCAATACCATGTCTGAACCCGCAACCGCCCTGACCGGCTGCCTCGCCCCCGAGGGTCTCGACCCGATCGACAAGAACGGCCTGGAAGGCCTGATCGCGAAAGGCAAGGAAAACCCGCAGGCGATCAAGACCCTGAAGTGCAAGACCGTCGCCGAAGGCCGGTTCCGCCACGCCAACTACATCCGCGACCTGGAGCCCTATATCGTCGACGAGCCGCCGGCGCTGCTGGGGGACGACACCGCGCCGAACCCTTCCGAGGCCTCGCTGGCCGCTCTGGGATCCTGCGTCGCGGTTGGCCTGCACGCCAACGCCATCGCCCGCGGCATCACCGTCCAGAAGCTCGAACTGGAGCTTGAGGGCGATCTGAACATCACCGCCGTCTGGGGCACGGGCGACACCTCGGAAAAGCCGGTCGGTTTCACCGATGTGCGCATCAAGGTCGACATGGAAGCCGACTGCCCGAAAGAGGAAATCGACGCCCTGATCAACCACGTCGTCCAGTGGTCGCCGGTGTTCAACACCTTCTCGCGCCCGGTGAACATGATCGCCGAAGCCGTCTGAGCGAACGCTCTGCCCCCCGTGATGCGCGACGCGGGGGGCAGGCCAGAGCCATTCCAATCGCCATGCCCTTTCCAGGAGCCTCCCATATGAACATCGCGACCCCCATCGACATTGCCGATTTCGACGCCATCGAGCGCATTTCGAAAAGCGACCTTGCCTCCATCGCACGCAAGATCGACGAAGAGCGCTTTTATCCCGAAGAGATCATGCGCGCCTTTGGCGCGGCAGGCGCCTACGGCACCCATATAGGCGGCACCGATGCAGCAACCGATTTGTCCGACGCCATCCTCTCGATGGCGAAGGCCTCTGAAACATGCCTGTCCACCGGCTTCTGCATGTGGTGCCAGGACGCGCTGGCGTGGTATATCGCCAGCTCGGACAGTGCATGGCTGAAGCAGAACATTCTGCCGAAGGTCGCCACTGGCGAGATCCTGGGCGGCACCGGCATGTCGAACCCGATGAAGGCGATCGCCGATATCGAACCCCTGCGCCTGAAGGGCAAACGGGTCGAGGGCGGCTATCAGGTCAAAGGCATCCTGCCCTGGGTTTCCAACCTGTCCGAGGGCGGCTGGTTCGGCGTGATGTTCTCGGTCGAGGACGGCGGCCAGACCAAGACCGTCATGGCCATCGCGCATGCCGACGAAGCCAAGGGCGTGAGGATCAAGCTCGACCACGAATTCGTCGCCATGGGCGGCACCGCGACCGCCAACATCCAGTTCCGCGACGCGTTCATTCCCGACGAACAGGTGATCGGCGATCCGGCGCCAGCATTCATTAAGCGCATCCGCGGCGGTTTCGTGCTGCTGCAATGCGGGATGGCCGCCGGCATGATCAAGAGCTCCATCGACCTGATGGAACAGGTCAAGACGCCGCTGGGTCATGTGAACCAGTATCTGGAAAAGCAGCCTGAGGATTTCCAGGCCGACTACGAGGCCCTGGTCGCCGACGTGCTGGAGATGTCCAAGACCCCCTATGACGAGAGCCCGGAGTTCTGGAAGCGCGTACTGCGAGCGCGGCTGAAGGGCGGTGAGCTGGCCATGGAGGCGGCCCATTACGCCATGCTGCATTGCGGTGCGCGCGGCTACGTCAGCCACGGCGTGGCGCAGCGGCGGATGCGCGAGGCTTACTTCGTCGGCATCGTGACCCCGGCCACCAAGCACCTGCGCAAGATGCTGGCCGAAATGGACTGAGCCCAAGCCACGACGGGAGGAGGTCGAATTGCCGCTGGCGCCGCGCGCGCCAGCGGGACCGGTAACGATTGTCAAATTTCCAACCAACAGGGACCAACAGAGGGGAAAAAAATGACGACCGCGCTAATTACTCCCGAAGACCTCAAGCTGATGATCGACGGCGATATCGCCGTGGTGATCGACACCCGCGACCCCGAAAGCTATGCCGCGGGGCACATTCCCGGGGCGGTGAACATGCACGACATCTTCACCTTCCTCGCCACGTCCGACGCCTCGGGCATGTCCGAGCTGAAAGACAAGTTCGCGGCCGAATTCGGCGCAGCGGGCCTCGACGGCGAAAAGACCGCCGTGATCTACGAAGCCTCGATGAACACCGGGTTCGGCCAGTCCTGCCGCGGGTTCTATCTGCTGAGTTTCCTTGGCTATCCCAGGGTCAAGGTTCTGCACGGCGGCTATGCCGCATGGGAAACCGAAGGCATGCCGGTTTCGACCGAGGCGGTCTCGCCCGCACCGGCCTCCTTTGGCATCGACGAGGCGGCCGCGTCGATCATGATGGATGTCGAGGACATGAAAGCGGCGATTGAAGACGATGGCGCCGTCATCCTCGACGTGCGCGACATCGACGAATGGATTGCGACCTCCTCCTCGCCCTATGGCGTCGATTTCTGCCCGCGTAAGGGCCGTATCCCTGGCGCCGTCTGGATCGAATGGTACCGCATGATGAAGCCGACGGCGCTGGGCCCGATGATCAAGGACAAGAACGAGGTGCTGGCCGAATGCGCCACCGTCGGCATCACGCCCGACACGTCGGTGAAGATTTACTGTTTCAAGGGCGCGCGGGCCTCCAACACCTTCCTCGCGCTGAAAGAGGCGGGGGTGAAGGACGTGTCGATCTATTTCGGGTCGTGGAACGAATGGTCGCGCGATCCGTCCCTGCCGATCGAAGAAGGCCTGCCTTTCCAGGCCTGAATTCCACTGGATTTTCAACTACCGACTGGAGACTATCCCAATGACTACACGTGCTGAACTGACCGAGAAAATCGTCGCGCACAAGACCTTCAACGACATCAAGTGGGCCGATGTGGCAGCCGCTGTCGGCCAGTCCAAGGAATGGACCACCGCTGCGCTGATGGGGCAGATCTCGCTGTCCAAGGAGCAGATCGAAAAGGCGGGCAACGCCATGGGCCTGAATTTCTCGGACGAAGAGGTTGCCCTGCTGATGACTGTGCCCTACCGCGGATCGCTGCCCACCGCGGTGCCGACCGACCCGCTGATCTATCGCCTTTACGAAGTGGTCAACGTCTACGGAACCACCATGAAGGCGCTGATCGAGGAAGAGTTCGGTGACGGCATCATGTCGGCGATCGACTTCACCATGGACATCTCGCGCGAGGAAAACCCCGCCGGCGACCGCGTCAAGATCGTGCTCGACGGCAAGTTCCTGCCCTACAAGATGTACTGATCCCGGCCGGGTGCGCGGTCTGCGCGCACCCGGCCCTGCCAAAGGAATCCCAACATGTCGCATATCGCCGTGATCGGCGCAGGTCAGGCCGGCTCGGCCCTGGCTGCAAAACTTCGCGCGCTGGGCTACGAGGGCCGGGTGAGCCTGATCGGCGCCGAACCCGTCCCCCCGTATCAGCGTCCGCCGCTGTCCAAGAAATACATGTCGGGCGAAATGGAGCTGGAGCGGCTCTTCCTGCGCCCCGAGAGTTTTTATGCCGAGCAGGGGATCGATCTGCTGACGGAGGCCCATGTTTCCTCGCTTGATCCTGAACGCATGACGCTGCGCCTGTCGGGCCGAGAGGAGATCGCCGCCGACAAGATCGCGCTCACCACCGGCGCCGATCCGATCCACCTGCCGCAAGAGATGGGCGGCGGGCTGCCGGGGGTTTATACCATGCGCACGCTAGCCGATGCGGATGCCATGGCCCATGAGTTTGCTGCCGGCCGGCGTGTGTTGATCGTGGGCGGCGGCTATGTCGGACTGGAGGCTGCTGCCGTGGCCGCAACCCGGGGCCTTGAGGTGACGCTGGTCGAGATGGCGCCGCGCATCCTGGCTAGGGTCGCCGCGGAGGAAACCGCGCAATGGATCAAGGCGCTGCATGTCTCGCATGGCGTGGACATCCGCGAAGGCTGCGGTCTCGACGGGCTGTCGCCGGTGCAGGGCGGGCATCTAGCCGCGATGCTGTCGGATGGAAGCCGGATCGAGGTGGATTTCGTCATCACCGGAATCGGCGTCCGCCCGGCCACCGGACTGGCCGAAGCGGCGGGACTTGAGATCGACAACGGGATCAAGGTCGACGCTTTCGGGCGGACCAGCCACGCGGGGATCTTCGCCGCGGGCGATTGCGCCTCGTTCCCGTGGAAGGGGCAGCGCATCCGTCTGGAAAGCGTGCCGAACGCCATCGATCAGGCCGAGGCGACAGCGGCCACCATGTTGGGCCAGGAGGCGCCCTATGTGGCAAGACCCTGGTTCTGGTCTGACCAGTATGACGTGAAGATGCAGATTGCCGGGCTGAACAGCGGTTATGACCGCGTTGTCACCCGCCCGGGCGACAAGCCCGGATCGCAAAGCCACTGGTATTTCCGGGGCGCCGCTCTGCTGGCCGTGGACGCGATGAACGAACCGCGGGCCTACATGACCGGGAAACGCCTGATCGAGGCGGGACAATCCCCCGATCCTGGCGCGCTGGCCGATCCGGCGGTGCCGCTCAAATCCCTTCCGCTTGCGGCCACCCGGGCCGCCTGACCAAGGATGCACAAATGATCAATGTCACCTTCATCACTGCCGAGGGCCGCGAAATCGCGACCGAGGCGCGGGAAGGCCTCACCCTTATGGAAGCAGCCCGTGCGGCCAATGTGCCCGGGATCCTGGCCGAATGCGGCGGCGCCTGCAGCTGTTCGACCTGCCATGTCTACGTGGCCCGGGACTGGGTCGGGAAACTGGCGCCCAAATCGGAGGATGAGGCCGATCTCCTGGATTTCGCCTATGAACCGGACGCGGAAACCTCGCGGCTGTCCTGCCAGGTCACGCTCTCGGCCGACCTCGATGGCTTGCGCGTGACCGTCCCGTTGCAGCAGGGATAGCGTATTCTCCAGCCGCGGACTGGCCAAAGTCCAGCAGCGGCTCGGTGCGACCGGGCGCTGCGACCGGCCGCAATGCCATCCGCCTGGCGGACGTCTTCCCGTCCGCCAGGCGAAAATCGAGGCTGCGCTCCGAAATGCGGGACGCAGTTACAGCAACATCTCCTCCACCGGCGGCAGCGCCCCCGCGAGCGGAAACAGATCCAAAGGTTCGATGATGGGATCGACCCAGTAGTTCGACGCATTGTAGCTCTGGGTCGGGAACTGATTGGTTCCCCCGGCAAAGAACACGCCATTGCTGATACCGCCACCATCGGCGGGCGCGGTCAGATAGCCGTCGTCGCTCACCCAGTCATCGGCGAAGAAACTGCTGCTGTAGGCATAGTTCTGAGTGGTGCCGTAAGAGGCCACATAGGACGTCCCGGCATCGAGCCGGACAGGCGTTTCGAACGTTCCGCCCTGCCAGCCGGTTACGCCCTGGTCGGACACAACCGTAACGCTGGCCAGAAGCGCGCCATCGGAGCTCCAGAGGTTGAGGATCCGGACATCGAGATCGTCCGCATCGGCCGTACCGCGATAGTACCGCAGACCGGTGGCCATCCCATCGGCGCCGACCGTGAACCTCACGCCGAGTTCATAGTCGGTCGGGTCGGAGGTGACAGTCAGGTCGGGAAGATCGCCCGGGGCAAACAGGGTCGAGGAGTCCGGCCCGGGCTCGGTTGCGTCATCCGTCACGGCAACGGTAACGGTCTCCTGGACCGCCGGGTTGATGCCGTCGGAGACCGACACCAGAAGCTCATAGACATTGTCGCCGTCACTGTCGCCCGGGGCCTCGAAATCAGGCGCCTGCGCGAAGCTCAACGATCCGCTGCCGGCGTCCAGCGTGAAGGCGCCGGCATCCGCCCCGCCCTCGATGGTGAACACGAGGGGGTCTCCATCGGGATCGCTCGCGCCCAGCACCGCCGCCAGCGTCTGGTTCTCCTGGACGCTGAAGTCCATCGGCACCTGCGAGAAGGACGGGGCGCTGTTGGGACCCGTGCCTGCCCCGGTGCCGGCCTGGAAGGTCACGTCCACCCAATAGTTGCTGGCCTGGTAGGTGTTGGTCGGGAACAGCCCGGTCCCGCCGACACTGAACAACCCATTGCCGCCCGCATTGGCAGGGGCGGTCAGATGGCCGTCGGCGCTGCCCCAGTCATTGGCGAAGAAACTGTCCGTGAAGGCATAGTTCTGGGTGGTGCCGTAGGAGGCCACGTAAAACGCCCCCGCATCGAGCGCGACGGGGGTTGCGAGCACACCGCTCTGCCAGCCGATCTCACCGGGGTCCGACTGCACGGCGACGCTCGCCAGAAGCGTGCCGTCCGCCGCCCAGAGGTTGAGATTGCGGATATCGGTGTCCCCTGCGTCGGCCGCACCGCGATAGTACCGCAGGCTGGAGACGGTCCCGTCCGTATCGGTCGTGAACTTCACGCCGAGCTCATAGGCGGAGGGATCCGAGGTGACGATCTGCTCGGGCGCATCGCCCGGGGCAAACAGGGTCGAGGCGCCCGATCCGGGCTCGGCCGCGTCATCCGTCACGGCAACGGTAACGGTCTCCTGGACCGCCGGGTTGATGCCGTCGGAGACCGACACCAGAAGCTCATAGACATTGTCGCCGTCACTGTCGCCCGGGGCCTCGAAATCAGGCGCCT